>Ga0214473_10000397_pt1 | contig 61081 bp, 59 predicted proteins | sample RVTome_7_FD_203509 | JGI IMG/M metagenome (GOLD analysis project Ga0214473, IMG submission 203509) | Soil microbial communities from uranium-contaminated site in the Upper Colorado River Basin, Wyoming, United States - RVT98D197 | ecosystem: Environmental > Terrestrial > Soil > Contaminated >... | reverse complement strand
CTTGGCGACGTCGTTGGCGATGCTGAAGGTCGTCAGCGCGCCCCGGGTGATGAGCAACTGCTTGCCGATCTCGACGACCTCGATGAGCTTCGTCGGATTTGAATCGAGATCGACCATGTTGCCGGCTTCTTTAGCGGCCTGGGTCCCCGAATTCATCGCCACGCCGACGTCCGCCTGGGCCAGAGCCGGCGCGTCGTTCGTGCCGTCGCCGGTCATGGCCACGAGGTGGCCGGCCGCCTGTTCCTTGCGAATGAGCGTCATCTTGTCTTCGGGCTTGGCCTCGGCGACGAAATCGTCGACGCCCGCTTCCCGGGCGATCGCCGCCGCCGTCAGGGGGTTGTCGCCCGTGATCATGACCGTCTTGATCCCCATGGCCCGGAGCCGCTCGAAGCGGTCTTTCAGGCCGCCTTTGACGATGTCCTTGAGATGGACGACGCCCAGGACCCGGCTTCCGTCGGCCACAAGCAGCGGCGTCCCTCCCTGGAGGGCGATATGATCGACCGAGTCGCCGACCTCGAAGGGGATCGTCTCCCCGGTGAATGCCCGGATCGCGTCCGGGGCCCCTTTCCTGATGCGGTGCGACTCGAAGTCCACCCCGCTCATGCGGGTTTGGGCCGAGAAGGCGATGAACGTCGCGCCGGGCATGTCGGTGATCGAGCGCCCGCGCAGTCCGTATTTTTTCGCCAGGACGACGATGCTCCGCCCTTCGGGGGTCTCGTCGGCCAGGGAGGCGAGCTGGGCCGCGTTGGCCATCTCCTCGACCGTGATACCCGGCGCCGGAAGAAAGGCCGCGGCTTGGCGGTCGCCCAGGGTGATCGTCCCGGTCTTGTCGAGGAGCAGGACGTCGATGTCGCCCGCGGCCTCGACGGCCCGCCCGCTCATGGCCAGGACATTCTTCTGGACCATGCGGTCGATGCCGGCGATCCCGATGGCGTTCAGCAGGCCGCCGATCGTCGTCGGGATCAGACAAACGAGGAGGGCCACGAGAACGGTCATCGTCAGAGAGACCCCGGAATACCCGCCGAAGGGCTTGAGCGACATGATGACGACCAGGAAGATGATCGTCAGGGCCGAAAGAAGGATGGTCAGGGCGATCTCATTCGGCGTCTTCTGGCGCCGCGCCCCCTCGACGAGGCCGATCATCCGGTCGAGGAAGCTCTTCCCGGGATCGGCCGTGACACGGACCTTGATCCGGTCGGAGAGGACGCGGGTCCCGCCCGTGACCGCGCTCCGGTCACCCCCGGCCTCGCGGATGACCGGGGCGGACTCGCCCGTAATGGCGGATTCGTCGACCATGGCCGCGCCCTCGACGATCTCCCCGTCGGCCGGAATGATCTCGCGGGCGGAGACGACGACGAAGTCGCCCCTGCGCAGGCGCTCCGAGGGAATGGTCTCGACCGAACCGTCGACCCGCAGAAGGCGGGCCGTCGTGGAGGCTCGCGTCTTGCGGAGCTCGTCAGCCTGGGCCTTTCCCCGGCCTTCGGCCATCGCTTCGGCGAAATTCGCGAACAAGACCGTGAACCAAAGCCACAGGGTTACTTGAAGCGCGAAGCCCGCCGGCTCGCCCTTCGATCTCATCATCATGCCGGCCGTCGTCAGCAGCGCCCCGACCTCGGTGACGAAGATCACGGGATTCTTGAGCAGGTGGAGAGGATTCAGCTTCTTGACGGCGTCGAGCGCCGCCCGGCGGACGATGGCCTTGTCGAAGAGGGAACGGTTCGGAGCGCGCACGTTCATCCTCGCCTAGTACAGGATCCCCGATCCGGTCATCAAGAAGTGCTCGACGATGGGGCCGAGGGCCAGGGCGGGCAGAAAGGTCAGGGCCCCGACGACGATCACCGTCCCGATGAGGATGACGACGAAGGTCGGGCCGCTCGCTGGGAAGCTCGCTTCGCTCGGCGGCAGGATCTTCTTTTTGGCCAAGCTCCCGGCCAGGGCCAGAACGGGGATCATCATGATGAAACGGCCGAAGAGCATCGCCAAGGCCAGAGTAACGTTATAGGGGACCGTATTGCCGTTCAATCCAGCGAAGGCGCTGCCGTTGTTGCCCGCGCCCGAGGAGAAGGCATAGAGGATCTCGCTCAGCCCGTGCGGCCCGGCATTGGCCAGCCCGGCCTGCCCCCAGCGGCTGGCGGCGGCCCAGGCGGAGAAGCCAAGGATGGAGAAGACCAGCACGAGCACCGCCAGGACGGAGACTTTCACGTCATAGGCTTCGATCTTCTTGCCCATGTACTCCGGAGTCCGTCCGACCATCAGGCCGGTGAGGAAGACGGCCAGGATGACGAAAATGAGCATCCCGTAGAGCCCCGAGCCGACGCCGCCGAAGACCACCTCGCCGAGCTGAATATTGAACAACGGGACCAGGCCGCCGAGCGGGGTGAACGAATCGTGCATGGAATTGACCGCCCCACAGGAGGCCGCCGTGGTGACGGTGGCGAAGAGACTCGAGCCCGCGACGCCGAACCGGACCTCTTTGCCTTCCATATTGCCACTCGAGGGGTCCGCTCCCAAAGCCTGCAGTCGTGTATTTCCGGCGCTTTCGGCCTTCCAGCAGACGAGCGTCGCGGCCAGAAAAAGAATGGCCATGGCGCTCCAAACGGCCCAGCCATGCTTCTGGTTCCTGACTTTCCGTCCGAGGTAATAGGTCAAGCCGCTCGGGATGAGAAGAATGGCAAGCATTTGGATGAAGTTCGATAGGGGAGTGGGATTCTCGTACGGGTGGGCGGCGTTGGCGTTGAAGAAGCCGCCGCCGTTCGTCCCCAAGATCTTGATGGCCGCCTGGGACGCTACCGGCCCTTGGGCGATGGTTTGAACGGCCTGGGCCTGGTCCGGCGAGGGCGCGGCCTGGTTCTCGATCGTCGCGGCCTCGACCGAGGGCTTGAAATTCTGGATCATCCCCTGCGAGGTCAGGAAGAGCGAAAAGACGATCGAGAAGGGAAGAAGCAGATAGAGGTTGATCCGGACGAGATCGACCCAGAAGTTCCCGACGGTCTTGGACGAATGCCGGGCGATGCCCCGGACAAGAGCCGCCGCGGCGGCGATGCCGGCGGCCGCCGAGACGAAATGATGGAAGACCAGCCCGACCATCTGGGAAAAATAGGACAGCGTCGTCTCTCCCGCATAGTTCTGCCAGTTCGTATTGGTCGAGAAGCTGGCCGCCGTGTTGAAAGCCAGGTCCGGCCGAACGGGCCCGAATCCTTGCGGGTTAAGCGGCAGGAGGTGCTGGAGCCGGAGCACGGCGTACGTGAACAGCATTCCGGCTAGGCTGAAAACGATCAGGGAGCGCGCATAGCGCCGCCAATCTTGCTCGGTTCCCGGGTCGATGCCGAGGAGCCGATAGAGGAGGCGCTCGACCGGCTTGACCGGCCGGTCCAGCCAGGTCTTGCCTTCGGGCTCGAGCACCCGGACGAGGTAGAGGCCCAGAGGCTTCGTGACCGCAAACAGGAGGCCGACGAAGAGGGCCAGTTGAAGCCAGCCGGACAGGTCCATCGTCATCACCTCGTCAGAACTTCTCGGGCCGCAGGACGCTCAAAAGAAGATAGCCGAGCAGGAGGATGCCGACGATGAGTCCCAGGATGTTGGCCATGGTCAAAGCCTTTCGGCCTTTCCTTTCGGGAACCGGTCGGCCCTTCTCAACGCAAAAGTGAAGCTGGCGCCCTTCCCTTCGATGCTCTCGACGCCCACCGTGCCGCCGTGGGCCTCGACGATCTCCTTGACGATGGCCAGCCCCAGCCCCGCGCCGGTCTCGTTCCGGCGGGCGGGAACCCGGAAGAAGGGCTCGAAGACCCTGGTGAGGAACGCCGCGGGGATGCCCTCGCCCGTGTCGGACACGTGAAAGCGGACCCAGGCGTCGTCGGTATCGGCGGTCAGGTCGATCCGGCCGCCGGGAGAGGTGTGTTTGAGGGCGTTCGAGAGGAGGTTGCTGAAAACGTGGACGATCCGGGTCGTGTCCGCCCAGACGTCGGGAAGGTCGGCCGGGACATCCGCGTTGAGGGCTACGCCGCGGTCCTGGGCCGCCCGGCGATAGGATTCGACGGCATCCAGGACGATCGACCGCGGCGCGAGGGCCCGGAATTCCATCTGGGCCTTGCCCGACTCGAAGCGGCTGAGGTCGAGAAGGCTGTTGAGGATCTCGTGGAGACGGTCGCTGTCCTCGCGGGCCGATATCAGGAGCTCCGCCTGTTTCTCGTTCAGGCCGCCGACCTTCTCGCCCAGGAGCAGATGGATGGCCATGCGCACCGACGTGAGAGGGGTGTTCAACTGGTGGGACACGGTCCGGACGACGCCCCTCTTGATCTCATCCTGCTGCCGGAGCTGGGTGACATCCTTGAGGACGAGGATCACCCCGGTTGTCAGGCGCTCGCCGTCCAGGATCGGCACCGCTTCGGGGCGATAGTAGCGTTCTTCGCCCTTGACGAATTGCTGGATGGACCGCTGGCCTTCGAGAGACGCGGCGCGGCCCCCCTGAAGCGCGTCGCGGCAGAGATCGGCCATCCACCCGAACGGCAGGTCACCGACGGCGACCCCGGGTTTCAGGCCAAAGACGGTCCGGGCCGACTCCGTGGCGACTTCGACCCTCCCTTCCGCGTCGACGACGGCGATGGCGTCGGGCAGGCTGTCGAAGGCTTGCTGCGTGGCCTTTTGGACCCGAAGGAGCTTGGCTTGGTCCGTTCTGCGGAACTCCCGCAGGCTCGCGGCCATGGCATTGAACGATTCCGACAAGTGCCCGACCTCGTCCCGGGAATTGACGGCCACGACGAGGTCCAGGTTGCCGAGCCGGATCTCGTCCGCCGATCGGATGAGGCGGTGGATCGGCCGGAGGATCCATCGCCGGCTGAAGAAGATGAAAACGAAGGCCAGCGCCGTCCCGACGGAGAGGAGCATATACATCCGCCTCCGAGCGGACGCGGCGCTCCGTCGGGCGCGGTTATTGGCATCGTTCATGTTCTGCTGGTTCAGCTGCAGGATCTCGTCGGCCTGGTCCTTGATCTGGCCGAAGAGCGGCAGGAGGCGGGTGAAATAGGCCTGATCCCGGAGACCGGCGGATTGGGCCGGATCGATGACGTCCTTCAAAAGGCTTTCGTATTGCCTGAACAAGTCCCGCAGCCGGGCGGCCTTTTCTCCCTCCGCCGTGAGAGTGATGTTGCTGAGCTCAACTTGAAGGGACTTCTCGAAGGCGGCCCGATTGTTGCGGATAAGCGCGTCCCCCTCCTGCGCCCGGCCGAGAAGGACGAAGAGGAGCCCGCTATCGATGCGCTCTAACGCCTCTTTCATCTGCTGGCAGGCGATGACGCTCCGGTAGTTCTCGCGCAGGATGATGTCGATCGAATCACCTAGCTGGGAGAGGCTGATGACACTCTGGGTCCCGATGACGATAAGGATGACGAGAAGCGCCCCGAATCCCAAAGAGATCTTTTGGCGAAGACCGAGCATAGACTTTTTCCTTCTCCGTTAAAGAAGCAAGACTCATGCCAAGATGATTAGATTCTAAGCCTTTGATAATGAATAATATAATCGGTCAATCGGGATGGGCGGCATGCAATTCTCAACGACTAGTCCTGAAGTCAATTGAAAAATGCAATGCGCCGAGATATCAGACGCCGTACTTTTTGCGCCGCCGCCAGAGGGTGGCTTGATCGATGCCGAGAATGCCGGCCGCTTCCTGGAGGGATTTCGCGCCGGCCAGGACTCTCCGGACGTGCGATTCCTCGATCTTATCGAGGCTGACCGGGTCGCCGATCTTGATCTCAGGGCCCTTCGGCGAGAGATTCGGCGGCAGGCACTCGAGGCCTATGCGGTCGGTAGAGCAGAGGATGACTGAGCGCTCGATGGCATTGCTTAATTCCCTGAGGTTCCCTGGCCAGCGATAAGCCGTCAGCGCCTGGATCGCATCATCCTTGAACCCCAGGAAGGAACGGTGATTGTTTCGGGCGTGGAAGGCGAGCAGACGTTCCGCCAGGACGGGCACGTCGTCCGGTCTTTCCCGCAAGGGAGGGAGCTCGATCGGGATCACGCTGAGACGGAAATAGAGGTCCTCCCGGAACCGGCCTTCCTTGACGGCTTCCGCCAGGTTCGTGTTCGTGGCGGCGATCAATCGAACGTCCGCTCTCAACGTCGTTGCGTCCCCGATGTGCTCATATTCCCTGTCCTGGACAAACCGAAGGAGTTTCGGCTGCAGGGGGAGGGGCAGGTCGCTGATCTCGTCCAGAAGAAGCGTCCCGCCGTCGGTCGCGGCGATCCGGCCCGGATTGTCGCGGACGGCGCCCGTGAAAGCTCCCCTCACATGCCCAAAGAGCTCGCTTTCCAGGAGCTCGGGAGGGAACGAGGGGCAGGAAATGAGGCTGAATGGCTTGTCCGCCCGGCTGCTCCACGAGTGGATGGCCCGGGCCAGGACGGTTTTGCCCGTCCCGCTCTCCCCGCAAAGGAGGATCGTCGCCTCGGAGGTTGCAGCCTGGCGCGCGACGTTCACGGCCTTCTGCATCCCGGGGCTCGAGCTCGAGAAATCAATTTCGGGATGCTGGCGCCCGAGGTCCTCTTGGAGGGCCGCGACCTTCTGTTCCAGAACGCGAACCTCGAACACCTTCCGGACCGCCAGGTTGATCTGGGCGGGCGTGAACGGCTTAGGAATATAATCGGTGGCCCCTCGCCGAATGGCCTCGACGGCGGTATCGATGGACGCGTAAGCGGTGATGACGATGATCTTGAGCAGCGGCGCGGCGGCCAGGAGGGCCGGGATGAGGTCGAGTCCGTCGTCAGTGCCCAGCCGGAGGTCCACGAACGCGAGGTCGAAGGACCGGCGCGAGGCCTCCGCCAGGGCGTCCTGAAAATTGCTGACGGCGGTGACCTCTTGGCCTTCGGTCTCGAGGCACACCGTCAGTGTTTTCCGGATGTTGATCTCATCGTCCACGACGAGGACGCGGAGAGAGGGATCGACGGCCGGGCTGTTTGTTTCAGATCGCATATCGCTATCCGTTTTGTACCCTAAGCATAACGGACAACCGCGCTCAAAAGCAAACTTGTCGCTCGACCCAAGACAGGGATCCTCAGGGATCAGCGGATCTCCGCGACCCGATCGGGCATGACACGGGAGGGATGGCCGAATTCCGCGCGTTTTCTCTCCTTGAAGTCCAGGAGCTTCTTGCGCATGCGGAGCGATACGGGTGTGACCTCCAGCAGCTCGTCATCGTTGATGTAGTCCATCATCTGGTCCAACGCCAGGAGGGCGGGCGCATCGATCTTGATGGCGATATCCGACGTGGAGGACCTCATGTTCGTGAGATGTTTCTGCTTGGTGGGATTGACCTTCAGGTCGTGAGGGTGCATCGTTTCGCCGACGATCTGTCCGGCGTAAACCTTGTCTCCGGCGGACACGAAAAGCCGGCCGCGGTCCTGGATGTTCGACACGGCGTATGCGGCGACGGTCCCGGCGCGGTCGGAGACCAGGACGCCGTTCCGGCGGCCGCTGATCTTGCCGGCCCACTCCCGGTAGCCGAGATAAGTGTGGGCCATGACCCCGTTGCCTCTCGTCTGGCTCAGGAACTCCATCCGGAACCCGAATAGCCCCCGCATGGGGACGGTGAAGGTCAGCCGGACATAAGTCCCCTTCAGATCGACGATCCTTTCCAGCACGCCCTTTTTCCCGCCCAGCATGCTGATGACCGTGCCGGCGCACTCCTTCGGCATGTCCGCCACCAGGGTCTCGTAAGGCTCGAGCACCTTGCCTTCGCGCGTCTCCGTGATAACCTGGGGCATCGAAACCTGGAACTCGTAGCCTTCGCGGCGCATCTGTTCGATGAGGATGGCCAGCTGCAGCTCGCCGCGGCCGGCGACGGTGAACCGGTCCGGAGAATCGCCCCATTCGACGGAGATGGAAACGTTCGTCCTGAGCTCCTTTTCGACGCGCTCGCGCAGCTTTCTGGAGGTGACGTGCTGGCCTTCCCGGCCACCGAACGGGCTGGTGTTGACCATGAAGATCATGGAAACCGTCGGCGGCTCGATGGTCAGTATGTTGAGGCGGATGGGCCTCGCGGGCTCGGAGATGGAATCGCCGATGGTCACGGAGGGGACGCCCGCGAAGGCGAAGAGCTCGCCCGCCTCGACGACGGGCACCGACGCCCGTTCCAGTCCCTCGAAGACGAACAATTTCTGGACCTGTCCCAGGACCTGCCTATCATCTCCGGACAGGACCACGATGGGGTCGCCGGTCCGGACACGGCCCCCCAAAAGGCGGCCGATGCCGATGCGGCCGATATAATCGTCATGGCTGATGTTGGTGATCAGCGCGGAGAGGGGGCTCTCGGGATCGTATTCAGGGGCCGGCACTTGATCCAGGATCGACCGGAAGAGCGGGGTCAGGTCCCGGCCCGGGTCGGCCAGGTTCGTCGTCGAGGTGCCGTTCCGGCCCGACGCGTAGATGACCGGGAAATTCGATTGCTCGTCATCGGCCTCGAGCTCGATGAAGAGGTCGACGGTCTCGTTGAGGACCTCTTGGATCCGGGCGTCCGAACGGTCGATCTTGTTGATGACGACGATGGGCCGGAGGCCCAGCTCCAGGGCCTTCTTGAGCACGAATCGGGTCTGCGGCAGCGGGCCTTCCGCGGCATCGATGAGCAGCAGGACGCCGTCGACCATCCGGAGGACGCGTTCCACTTCGCCGCCGAAGTCCGAGTGGCCGGGAGTGTCCACGATGTTGATCTTGACGCCCTGCCAGACGAGCGACATGTTCTTGGCGACGATGGTGATGCCCCGCTCGCGCTCGAGATCGCCCGAATCGAGGATGCAGTCGCCCATCTGGTCGATGTTCCGGAATAGCTTGCATTGCCGCATCATCGCGTCGACAAGCGTCGTTTTCCCATGGTCGACATGGGCGATGATGGCGAGGTTGCGGATATCTTGTCTGCGCACCGGGCTCCTTTATCGGGAAGAACAGCCTATTCAACTCCCTGGTCTGAAGCCCGGAGCGTGCTCAGGGTTGGTGCCGGCAGGCGCTTATTACGCCGATCTGCTGAGGATCGCAGAACGGGTTCGGCGCCATCGCCAGCATCAGGCGGGGTGAATGAACATCCATAGGATACACTTATTCACGGCGGATGTCGAGACTTCTGTTCCCAGTACCGACTATGCCATGGGGACGCCGGGCTTTCGGTAACTGGGAAGGAAGGTCATGAGAAAGACCAGGAAAAGGTCCAGGCCGGCATAGATGAACAGCGGCGCGGTCGTCTCCGCCGTGAAACGGTTCAGCTCGCCGACGATCAAGATCTTGCCCAGCAGGATCAGAAGGGCGAGCAGGACGAGCAGAATGACGCGGACCTGGAACATTGTCACAACAGGCTTGGGCGCCCGTTGGGATACGGCCAGGAGCAGAAGGACCGCGACTCCAAGGATCAGCGAAGGAATATGACGGACACCGTAGGTTCTCGGCCAGAATGGGGCATATCCTCGAAGGATAGCCCAGAAACCATATCCCCCTGAGCCGGGCGCCGGGAGACGCATGATGTAAGCCAGAACTCCCGCCGCCAGGCTGCTGACCGGGATGAACAGTACAACCCACATGTAGGTCCAGATCCCTTTCGACCCAGGCATGGCTGGAACCTCCCTCATGACTATGGAGAGATGATATCGCCGGCCGCACGGCGAAGTCAACGGCTTCCTGATATAATCTACCCAAGCGCCGCGGAGGGAATTATGAGAAAGGCTCTCTGTGTTCTCCTGGGGATCGGATTCTTGGGTGCTTGTTCAGGCGGGCAACCTCGGGTCGACAAGGTCATCGAAAATGGCGTCGAGGTTGTTTTAAATCATGTCAAGCCCTATCGAATTCCCGGCGAGACCTCTGCGCTCGTTCTCGAGAAAGAATTTGTCATCGACGCAGAAAGTCCCGACCTGTTCAAAGCGGGGCTAACCGACATCTATCGGTTCGGAGTGAGTGCCGATGGGTCGGTCTATATCGCCCAGAGGCCCCGCAAGGATGTGCCCGTCGTTTTCAAGTTCGATAAGAAGGGTCGTCTGCAGAGCTACTTCGGGCGGCGCGGCCAGGGACCCGGCGAGATTGAACGCTGCGCCTATTTCGGCGTCATCGGCCGGGACGATATTTATATTCTGGATGGCCAGGGGAAAAGGATCATCACCTTTGCTTCCTCCGGAGAGCTCAAGAAAGAGACGCGTATACCCGCCTCCTTGCTCGGAGCCATCCCGCTTGAGAATGGGAATTTCCTCGCGCCACGGAGCAAGGTCTCGCCGAACGAGGGCCAGGAAGAGATCGCTTTTGATCTTCTCGATCGGCAATTCGTGCTGCTCAAGGTCGTGCATAGCTTCAAATTCCCCATCGAGCGAATGGGCGCGGTGAAGATCGACGCCTATCTGACCAATCCGACAGGCTCCTTCGATTCGGATAAGGTCTATGTCGGGCTCCCCGGACGGGACTATGAGGTCCTGGTCTTCGATCTCGAAGGGAATCTCTTACGGAAGATCCGGAGGGAGTATGCGCCAGTCCGGGTAACGGCTGCTTTCCGGGAAGAGGCGTTGGCCCGCCTGCCTCAGGGGAGCCCTGTTGCTGGTCGTCTCGAATTTCCCGATCATAAGCCCTCGTTCCAGTACATATTCGCGGACGAGAAAGGCCGGATCTTCGTATCGACATCGGAGGTCGACAAAACTTCGGGGCAGAACATCTGTGATATCTTCAATGCCTCGGGCGTTTTCATCGGCCGGGCCGCCGTCGGCTACTTTGATCTGCTGAGAATGTACTGGGAAGGAATGAGTCTCGACGTTGTGGCCAAGAATGAACGCATGTACGTCCTTCATGAAAAGGACAACGGATACAAAGAACTGGTTGTCTATAAGGCGATATGGCGCTGACGAGCGTCCGCCGTCAAGACCAATCCATATGCCCTCCGCCAATCGATGCTTGTGGTCCGCGTCAGTCCGCTCGTTTTCTCAGCTGCTTTGCCCACAGCGTCAGCCAAAGAGCCGCCAATGCCAGGGGCAAAACGGATATTTTCATTATCGCCAGTCCCCAGAACCATGCCGTCTGGATGAATGACCAGCTCGTGTCTGGCCCCCACCAGAACGATAAAAGCCACGCCGGATGTGCGGACATGGCCAATCGATACGCGATCCACTGGATCAGAAGGAATCCGACGTCGACCAGCAACGTCCACCAGCACGCGATCGCCGCGGCCCTCACGCGTTTCTCGAATACATCGTTCATGGAGAATCTCCTATTCGGCAGATAAAACCCTTAGCATCACGGTGGGGCGCTGACGCCTGTCCGCGGTCCAGTCTCAACAGGCGCTGATCTCTTCCTCTTAAGCGTCTTCCGCGTCTGGGCCGTGTCGAAGAGCCGGCCGGCGGCTTTCATCAGCGGATTCAGCCGAACGGGATAGAAGTAGTCCGATGCGAACCAGCCCTTGTCCGTGTAATATCGGTAGTCGCTGTCGAGTTCGGTGAGCTCGAGCTTGACGCTCGTCCGACCCATCCGAAAGCCCCAGAGCTTCAGGAGTGACGGTGCCGGGAAAGGCGTCCTGTTCATCCGATGATAGAACCGCCGGCTTTGCGCCGCAAGCGCCCGGTCCCTCTTTTCCTTTTCTTTGCTCGTTGGCGGGTCCAAGGCCGTGAAACAGCTGCCCGGGACGGTGTTGAAGCCCAGCGCGTTGCCGACGAAATCCAGATACCCGACGATCTTCCGGCCGCCGAAGAAGCCCTGCGTGACGATGCTCGTGAAGGTCTTTCCGAAAAAGCGGGGGCGATGGAAGACATAGCCGATCCTGTCGAGGAAGACTTTCAGCATGCCGGAGACCTGGAACGAGTAGTTCGGAGATGCAAAAACGACACCGTCGGAGGCCATGATCTTTTCAATGAGTGCGTCCCGATCGTCCTTCATGGGGCAGGTCTCCTCCCCCTTCTCGAAACAGAGCCGGCAGCCCCGGCATGTCCCGAGCCGATAATCGCTGAGCGTGACAAGTTCGGTCTCGACGTCCCCGAAAGACCTGACGTCGTCCAGGAACTGGAGGACCGCGTTGTGCGTGAGCCTCTTATGGCCGGATCCGACGAACGCGGTGACCTTCTTCATGGGCAGGCCTCCAAGAAAGCGATGTTGGCCTATTCTCGCCGTCCCTCCGCCCAGAGTCAAGCCGGCTGATCTCGCATCGGCCAGGGGCATTAGAGGGGATCAGGTGGGGTAAGTTAGTTGAAGCCTATTTAACCCTGGTGCGCCACCTGACGATGAGGCCAGTGATAGAGGCGCTGAGGTCTGAAGAAATCCGCAGCGCTATGGCTTGAGGAACTGTCGGCCAGTCTCTGTGTCGTTATGGCCAGGTAGCTGCGGAGCCTGCTGCACAGAGGTCATCAGCCTAACCACTTCGAGCATGGCGCTTTGTCCGGATTGCTCGGATTCAGTCAGTCCTTCATACTTCGCCTCAGCAGCGCCAGAGGTAAAGCTCCAGCGCACTTTTTGGCCCAACTTTTTCTGCTGGCTTTTGCCGTAGAGATAGTTGGCAAAAAATCCGACTGGGATGCCGAGAATTGACCCTGCCAGTATTCCCAATCGAGGATTTTTTATCGCATATCCCAATGGGATGCCAAGCACCACCCCCACTGCTAGTCCCAGCCAGGGATTACTGCCAAATGGGAATTTCATTTCTGTCTGATGTGGAAGCTCAAGCGGCGAGCCTCTGTGCCATCAACGCTGAGATGGACTGAATATTCTCCCGGCTTGTCGAGCTTGAGCTGTCCGACGCCGACAGTGAGGTTCACCACTGTTGAGTCTTTGCCCTCGGGCACCGCTGCTTCAATTTCGCCTTGAACAGGAGGGACGATTTCCAATCCTGCCGAATCCAGGAAGGCTAGCTTGAGTGTGTGTTGGCCAACCTCGGTTGAATAAAAGCGCATTCTTGCCGCGACGGAAAGAGTTGGGTGAATAGCAGGGAAGTCCTTCACGACGATGTTGTCGAATGTGCCGACAATCACCAACTTGCCATTACCCATGTCAGCGGCATAGTCGCATAATGTAAAGAGTTCGACGTCCATTGTTGAATTCTCCTTCTGCCCAGCATCCACGCCAGCAGCGCGACAGCGCTGTCAAGGGCGACCAGCCCAGCTTCGCCTGAGGGCTTGGGATAGCGATTGACATTATCAATACGGCAGCCGATATTATGCTTAGGTTAATGGAGGGCATTATGAAAAATCTGTTCTGCTTCCTTGTCGGGATTATTTTCCTGATTTCCTGTGGCAGTAAACAGCCTAAGGTCGATAGGGTCATCGAAGATGGAGTTGAAGTCGTCCTGAACCATCTCGAACCCTATGTACTTAAAGGCCAGCCTTCTCATCTCATCCTAAATGAAGAAACCAGAATCGATTTGGAGAAGGCGGAGTATAGTGAGCTGGGGATTAAAGAGCTCGCTTTTGCCGAGGTTGATTCTCTAGGCAATATTTATGCTGTAGAGCCATACCCAGCCTCGAGACTTTTTATTAATAAGTTCACTCCAAAAGGAGAGTTCATAAAGCAGTTCGGTCGATATGGTCAGGGTCCGGGCGAAATTCAGAATATTTATTACCTTATTCCTATTAAGAATGGTCATATCCTGGTTTCCGATTTGAGTGCTGGTAAGTTGCTGGAGTTCGATGCGGATACTAATTTTGTTAAGGTAACCAAGGTTCATCCCTCTATGAGGGAATTCATCCCGCTTGAAAATGGCAACTATCTGGCCAGGCGAAATCCCAAAGACACCGCTGAAGCTCGCGGCATGTATTTGTGCCTATTTGATGCTCAGTTCAATGAGCTAAAGAAACTCGACTATTTTGATACGTCAGTTGAGACTCCTGAGAAAAAGACTTTCGGGACAATGTACTCTTTTCACTGGCGCGTGGCTGGCGATAGGATATATATAGGGAACGAGCAAAGAGGTTATGAGCTTTGGGTATATGACCTTAATGGGAATCTAATAATGAAGATAAGGAAGGAATATAAGCCAGCTTCGTATTCAGAAGAATTTAAGAAGCAGACAGAAGAGCTCGCTGCTCGTCAGCCGACCATGAATCTGGTCCCTCGGCAGGACACGCCACCGTTCAACTCCTTTTTTGCCGATGATGAAGGACGGCTTTACGTTATGACCTACGAGCAAGGGACGAATCCAGATGAGTATATCCATGATGTTTTCAATAAGGATGGAGTTCTAATTGCGAGGGTTCCACTGGGCAAGTATGGCATATTGGCCAGGTCCTTAAATCAACTGAGAACAACAGCCACGCACGGCAAGTTCTACCGGGTTGCGCTTAAGGAAAACGGTTTTCCGGAAGTTATAGTTTATAGGATGATGTGGGAATAATCTCTCCTTTTATAAGGAGAATCGAATGACGACAGATGCCTCTTTGATGCTAAGGCTATTTGTCTCCATTATGAAGGCGATTATTCGCTTTATAAAGAGCCTAACAGGAAAAGAGATAGTCATTATAAGCGGTTAGCCGAAATATGACTTGCCGACGGGAGCCGGAGGCCCCGAAGGGCACGGCCTCCCCATAGGTGAAAAGGACGCCTTGTCGGCGAATGTCGCGCCTCGTTATATAAAGACGGTTGGCATTTCTCTGTATTCTCATTTCAAATAAGCTGCTTGACAGCGGCCAAAGGACAGCATTAAGTAATTTCCATTGGTGGAAACCGCCTTAAACCGAGGGACGCCAATGCCTAGAATAAGGAAAATCATTCGCTCTCCCGAATCAGGGCGCAACTATTACCTGATTGATGCCTGCACGCGACGGGCTTGTTGAAGAGGGTTTTCAGAAGGGCGAGAGATCGATTCACCGTCGCGGGCGAGATCAACCTCCTGGACGTCTTCGATTCCTCCGTCATCCTCGGACAGATTCCTTGATCACGACGAGGCGCGCCGTCTCCTCGCCGCGGCGGATCCGGCACTCGTCCCGGTCTTGATCGTCGCGTTAGGGACGGGGATGCGGAAAGGGGAGATCTTGTCGATGAAGTGGAAGGATCTTGATCTCGTCCGCGGGATCATAACGATCACGGATCAGAAGAACGGGAAGACCGACAAGATCCCGATGAGTGGCGCAGTCGCCGCGGCCCTCGGCGGAGTCCCGCGGCGCGGCGAACACGTCTTCCACAATCCGGAGACGGGGACGCATATCAAAGACGTGAAGAAGATGTTCGGGGAGGCGGTCGTCCGGGCGGAGATCAAGGGTTTCCGATTCCACGATCTCCGGCACACCGCGTTGACCTGGATGTTCCAGGAAGGCGTCAATATCAAGACCGTGCAGGCGATCGCCCGTCACGCGTCGATCGAGATGACGGCGAGATACATCCACGAACGGCCCGAGGATCAATGCGCCGCGGTCGGGAAAGTAGGCGCGATCCTGGATTCAACACGACAGAATCTTGACATCCCTCCCGGGACGGTCGAGATCCCCTCGCCCGCGGTATCTGCCGCAAGTATCAGAGCCCGCGAGAATTAGGAGTGGGGTGAGTGAGGGGAATCGAACCCCCAACCTTCGGATCCACAGTCCGATGCTCTAACCGTTGAGCTACACTCACCATCCGGTTGGTGATGAATTATCGCATTACACGAAAATCTAGTCAAATAGGGGGAGAAGCCATCAAGACGGGGACACGATCCAAGATGGGGACACGTACAAAGAGTACATGTCCCCGGAAATCACCCCTTCTGGCCCTCGATGAGGTCGAGGACGTCCTCGGAGTCGCGCCAGTTCTCGCGGACGCGCACCTGGAGCTCCAGGTAGACCTTGTGGTCGACGTAGCTGGTGATCTCCTGGCGGGCCTCGATGCCGATCTGCTTGATGAGCGATCCGTGGCGGCCGATAATGATCTTCCGGTGGTTGTCCTTCTCGACGAAGATCGAGGCCCGGATGTAGGTCATAGGCCGTGACTCGCCGGGCTTCTTCCAGTCCTCCTGGGCCTTGTTCTCGATGGATTCGATGTAGACGGCAGTGACGAAAGGCAGTTCTTCCTTCACGTACTTGAGGATCTTCTCCCGGATGATCTCGGCGAAGAGGAAGCGCTCCGACTGGTCGGAGATCTCCTCGTCCGAATAGAGCTTGGGCGCCTCGGGCAGGGCGTCGAAAAGAAGCTTCTCCAGGACGTCGAGGTTGACGCCTTTCAAGGCCGATATCGGGATGATCTCGCGGAAGGGGAAGAGGCCGTTGTAGTGTTCGATGATGGGCAGCACCGTGTCCTTGCGGACGGCGTCGACCTTGTTGATGAGGAGGAAGACGGGCGTCTTGACCTTGCGCAGGGTCTCCAGGACGAACTCGTCGCCGTGGCCGAACTTCTCGGCCGCGTCGACGAGGAGACAGACGAGGTCCGATGTCTCCAGGGCCGAATAGACGAAGTTCATCATCCTCTTGTTCAGGGTGTGGAGCGGCTTGTGGATGCCCGGATTGTCGATGAAGATCGCCTGGCCCCTGTCCGTCGTCTTGATGCCCAGGATGCTGATCCGGGTCGTCTGGGGCTTGTCGGAGACGATGGCGATCTTCTGGCCGAGGAGGGCGTTGAGGAGGGTCGATTTTCCCACGTTCGGCCGGCCGACGAGCGCGATGTAGCCGGTCTTAAAGATCGGCTTGGGCTCCGCCTTCTTTCTGGGCGCCCTTTTCTTCGGCGCGGCTTTCGGGGCGGCCGCAGCCGTCCCGGCCTCCGCCGCTGCCACGGCTGCCGCGGGCGCCTCTTTCTTCTTCCGGGTCGTCTTGGCTTTGGCCGTCGTCGGCATCTGTCCCCCTCGGCCTCTAGGCGGCCCTGCGGATCCTCAGCTTCTTGACCTTCTTCTGGTCGACGTCGAGGACCTCGAGCTGGAGTCCCTTGATCATCAGGGTCTCGCCCTTGAACGGCAGCCGTCCGAGGTCGTGGGTGATGAGGCCGCCGACGGTGATGAAATCGTCCTCGGCGAGGTCGACGTCGAAGAGCTCCTCGAGCTCCTCGACCTCGGTCGCCCCGGACACGGTGAAATCGAGGGGGCCGTTCTCGATGATCTGGGCCTCTTCCGTGTCGTACTCGTCCTGGATCTCGCCGACGATCTCCTCGACGACGTCCTCCATGGTCACCAGGCCTGAGACCCCGCCGTGCTCGTCGACGACGATGGCCATCTTTTCTTTGACCTTCTGGAACTCGCGGAGCAGGTCCGGGACGGGCATGGCCTCGGGGACGAAGGCGACGGGCCGGATGAGGGCCTCGATGGGCTGGAGCTTGTGCTTGTCGTCGGAGTACTCGAGGATGTCCTTGGCCATGACGATCCCCTCGATGTTGTCGAGCCGGTCCTTGTAGACGGGGATCCGCGAGTATTTTTCCCTGATGATGAGGTCCTTGAGGTTATCGATCGTCGCGTCCTTGCGGATGCAGACCATGTTTAGCCGGGGCGTCATGACCTCGCGGACGACCGTGTCGCCGAACTCGACGACGCTCCTGAGCAGCTCGTTCTCGCCCTTGTCGATGATGCCTTCCTCGGTCGCTTCGTCGATGAACGTCTCGATCTCCTCTTCCGATGCCTCCCGGTCCTCTTCTTTCTCTTCGCGCTGCTCCTCGCGGGCGATGAGATTGCGGGAGATGGCGAGCAGGGGGAAGGCGAGGACGCGGACGAGCGGGAAGGCCGGCAGGAACATCCCCAGGATGGACGGCTTGGCGACGAGGACGAGGAGGCGGGGGACGAAATCGAGGCCGACGGCGTAGACGACGAGGGCGGCCAGGAAGAGCCAGATCGGCCGCACTCCCAAGCCGCCCGCGACCACGAACCCATAGACGGCGAGGGCCAGGATGATGACGATCCTGAGGAACTCGACCGCCAACTGGGTTTCTTCGATTTTCTTGAGGATCTCAGCTCTGACCGGCGTGTTCCTGTCCTCGAGGAAGCGGCTGAGCGAGATCTTCGAATAGGCCCCCAGGGCGATATGGAAGAGCGACAGGAGGAACGCGGCGGCGAAAGCCAGGGCCAGACCGGTCCAGAGTATCGCCGTCATCGTCATGCCAGGTAGATCCGATGCAGCTTCCGTTCCTCCTCCTCGATGCCGGCGAAATGGTCGTAGCCGAGGAGGTGGAGGAAACCGTGGATGGCGAGCAGGCGGAGCTCGCGGTCGAGGCTGTGGCCCTTCTCGTTGGCCTGGCGGAAGGCGACGGGCACGGCGATGACGACGTCGCCCAGGTAGTACTTGCCGTCGGGCCCCTTCTCGCCGAGGGGGAAGCTCAGGACATCGGTCGGGCGGTCTTTCTTCATGAACTTGCGGTTCAGCGTTTGGATGGCCCGGTCGCCGACGAAGGCCAGGCTGACTTCGGGGTCGGCGAGCCGGTAGCGCCGGGCGAGCTCCGAGAGAAGGCGCTCAAACGCCTTGGTCGGGACCCGGTGTTTTTTCTGGCGGTTGAGGATGGTGACCATTGTCTTTCTTGCCGTTATTGGCGTTGTTCTTGTCGCCGTTCTTGCCGGGGGCCTTCTTCTTGCCGTTGGGCCGGCCCTCGAAGCTGAAGCCGGGGTATTCGACGCGGGGGTGATAGATGGCGTAGAGCACGGTCAGGAAGGCCGCGGCGACCGTGCGGAGCTCGCGCAGGGAGAAGTCGCAGGCGTCGAGCTGGCCGTCCTGGAGCGTCCCGTTGATGATGTCGGTGATGACCCGCTTGAGGTTGTCCTTGGTCGGGGCCTTGAGGCTCCGCGAAGCGGCCTCGATCGCGTCCGCCAGCATGACCAGGCCGGCCTCCTTCGACTGCGGCGGCGGTCCGGGATAGCGGAAAGACTCCTCGCCCACGGTCTGCTCCTCGGGGTCGTAGGTCTGCTTGGCCTTGGCGTAGAAGAAGCGGACGAGGGAGTTGCCGTGGTGCTGCTCGATGATCTCGCGCAGGGCCCGGGGCAGCTTGAGCTTACGGGCGATCTCGGCGCCCTCCTTGACGTGGTTCTTGATGACGAGCGTGCTCATCGAAGGCGTCAGGTCCTTGTGGAGATCGAACTCGCGGCTCCGGTTCTCGATGAAGTACTCCGGCATCTTGGTCTTGCCGATGTCGTGATAGAGCGCCCCGGCCTTGGCCAGCTGGGTGTCGAGGCCCAGCTCCTCGGCGGCCTTCTCGGCGAGCGAGGCGACGATGAGGGAGTGGTGATAGGAGCCGGGCGCCTCCTCCGAGAGCTGGCGGAAGACCGGCAGGTCCGAGTTCGTCAGCTCCAGGAGCTTCGAGCCGGTAACGAACCCGAAGGCCGATTCGACGAGAGGGAGGAGGATAAAGGCGAAGACGGCGCTGGCCGCGCCGCCGAAGATGCCCATGGCCACCTCGGTGGGGAACGCGGTGAAGCTCGGGTCCCTGAGGATGAGGTGGAAGGCCAGGATGATCAGGGCGTTGACGGCCGGCAGGACGATGAATCCGGCCCGGAGGGTCGCGGCCCGGTAGCGCCGGCGATAGAGCTTGACGCCGTAGACGGCGGCCAGGCCTCCGGCGAAGGAGAAGATGGTCACCACGAAATTGCCGCCGAACAGCAGCCCGGCGGTCAGGCTGTTGACGATGATGAAGAGAAGCGTCACCGGGTCGGGCAGCAGGAACGAGAAGATCAGGGTCGCCGCCTGGAAGGGGAAGGCGTAGTAATAGACCTCGACCCCGGACAGGGTTGGCGTCGTGAGCGCCCCGCTGACGATCGTGGCCAGGGTCAGGAACACCTTGTAGAGGACGAGGCTGCTGATCAGCCCGCCCGACATCATCCGGAAGTACCTGTCGGCAAGCTGTTGCTTGTAGGCCCGGCGGAGATAGGACCATAGCATGACGAAAACGAACGCGTAGAGGATGAGGATGCCGGAGAAATTGGGCACCCAGCCCGAGCGCCGCCGGATCCTCTGATTGAACTGGTCCAGGACCTTGAGGGTATCGGCCGTGACCTCGTCGCCCTTGCGGACGATGACCCGGTCCTTCTTGACCGTGAAGGCGACCGTGGGGATCGCCCCCTTGGCCAGGGCCTTCCGCTTCCCGGTCTCGATCTTGTTGTAGGTGACGTTGGCGGTCAGGAAGATCTGCCCCAGGTCGGCGAGCGCGGCCCGGCTCCGGGCCGGCATCTCGATCCGGGACAGATCATCGTTGAAGCGGTGCTCGCTCTCGCCGATGTCCAGGAGGTCCGAGACCCGGACGGGACGTTCGCGGCCCTCGGTGTCGATCAGGGTCAGGCCGCGCTCTTCCTCGCCGTGGATGAAGAGGTTCTTGGAAACGATGATGCCCTGACTGTAGGTCTTGGCGGCCAGGCTGATGAGAGTCTCTTCGAGGTCGGCCGGGAACTTCAGGCGAGCGAGGGTCTGGATGTCGGGAAGCTCCATGTCGACGCCGTGCTTTTCGAGGAAAAGCTGCCGGAGCCCCTCGGTCTGGTCGCCGCCGGGGTTGCGGGCGGTCCAGTCGCGTCCCTCGGCGAAGAGCAGGCGGATCTTCTCTTCGATAGTGGCGTAGACGTTGGCGTCGTAGGTGTAGACGGGCAGGATAGCGGCCTCCGCCTCGGCTTTCTTCAGGGCCGTCGCCTCGGGGTCCTCGATGATGAGGTCGAACGGCGCCACAACGTCCGCCGGGGCGATCTCGCCCTTGGTGAGCGTCGACAGGCTTTGCGAAGGCAGACGCGCCAGGAAGAGGGAGACGATGATCGTGGTCAGGACGAGGATCGGCCAGGGATCTTTGATGAGCCGCCGGAAGAACGTCGGCGGCTTATCCTCCTCGGGCGGTTCGACGGCGGGCCGGCCGGGCTGGATCTCGGCGCCCTTGAACAGCTTGATCTTGTCGAAGAATGAGGCCGGCATGGTCGTCAGCCCTCGCTCGACTCGGCCTTCTGGTAGGCCTTGATGATCTTCTGGACGAGGGGGTGTCGGACCACATCCTTGTCGTTGAAGCGGATGAAGGCGATCTCCGGGAGAGGCGCCAGGATCTTCATGGCGTGGATGACGCCGGACTTGCGGGGCTGGGGCAGGTCGATCTGGGTGATGTCGGCGGTGATGACGAGCTTCGAATCGAACCCGGCCCGGGTCAGGATCATCTTCATCTGCTCCCGGGTCGTGTTCTGGGCCTCGTCGAGGATGATGAAGGCGCCGTTGAGCGTCCGGCCGCGCATGAAGGCCAGGGGGGCGATCTCGATGACGCCGCGCTCGATCAGGCGGTTGGCCTGGTCGTACTGGAACAGGTCGAACAGGGCGTCGTAAAGGGGCCGGAGGTAGGGGTTGATCTTCTGGATGAGGTCTCCGGGGAGGAAGCCGAGCTTCTCGCCCGCTTCGACCGCCGGGCGGGTCAGGATGATGCGGTTGACGGCCTTGTTCTGAAGGAAGGCCAGGGCCATGGCCATGGCCAGGTAGGTCTTGCCCGTCCCCGCCGGGCCGATGCCGAAGACGAGGTCGTGGGTTTTGATGGCCTGGAGGTAGGCCTGCTGGTTCAAGCTCTTTGGATTGACGGACTTACGAGACAGGTTCAGGGGCTCGGCGGGGGAATAGTCGTCGAGGCAGGTGGGGGAGCCCTGTTCGAGCATGTCCAGGGCGATGAGCAGGTCCTCCTCCCGGAGCTGGTGGCCCTTTTCCCCGAGCTCCCGGATCTTATCGAAGTAGTGGCGGGCGGCGGCGACCTTCACGGCGTCCCCGTCGATGAGGACCTGGTCGCCGCGAAGCGACAGGCTGACGCCCAGGCGGGATTCGAGCTTTTTCAGGGTTTTCCCCTGGACGCCTGACAGGGCGGATTCGTTCATCAGGGGAATAGTGATCTTTTCCATGTTCGGGGGTGGGGTGGCCAGGGGTCTTCGTTTTCGGGCATTACCACGGCATTATAACCACGGGGGGGCCGGGCTTGTCAAGCCGCCGCGGGAGGGAGTGAACCCTGTCTCACCAGCGCCCGCTTGGGGGTTGAAAAAAAGGCCCTTCTGGTATATAAATCAGGCATGGAAAAAGAGTTCACGACCGTATCGATACCCACCTCGCTTCATAAGAAGATCGAGGAGCATATCAAGGGGACGGAGTTCAGCTCGGTCTCGAGTTATGCGGCCAAGGTCCTCAGGGAGAGCCTGTCCAAGGCGGAGCCCGCGGCCGAAGTGTTTACCAAGGACGAAGAGCAGAAGGTCAAAGAGCGCCTGAAAGCGCTGGGATATATCGACTGACCTGTCCGGCCGTCCGACCCCCCGTTTCTCCCGGTCCCGGGCAAAGGAGTAACCCATGATCCAACCCCACGGCGGAAAGCTCGTCGATAGGGTACTCGAGGGTAAGAAGAAAGCTGACGCCCTGGCGCGGACGGCGAAGGCCCCCCGCCTGAAGATCGACCCTGAGCTCGTATCGGACGTCGAGAACATCGCCACCGGCGTCTACAGCCCCCTCGAGGGCTTCCTCGGCGAGGCCGATTTCCGGGGCGTCCTCGACTGCAGCCGGCTCCGGAACGATGTGGCCTGGACCATCCCCATCGTCCTCGACGTCGACCGCAAGACGGCCGATCGCCTGAAGATAGGGGAGGAGGTCGTGCTTGAAGCCGAGGGCGGCTGCCCCGTGGCCATCCTCCACCTAGAAGAAAAGTACGGTTTCGACAAGGGCGAGACGGCCCAGAAGATCTTCGGCACGCGCGACCCGGCCCACCCCGGCGTCGCCAAGGTGCTGGGCATGAAGGACATGCTTCTCGCCGGGCCGGTGGACCTGCTGGAGATGACGCCCACCCCGTTCGACCGCTGGAAGCTCTCGCCCAAGGAGACGCGGGTCCTGTTCGAGGCCAAGGGCTGGCGCACGGTCGTCGGCTTCCAGACCCGCAACACCCCCCACATCGGGCACGAATATGTCCAAAAAGCCGCCCTGACCTTCACGGACGGCCTGTTCATCAACCCCGTGATCGGGCGCAAGAAGAAGGGCGATTTCAAGGACGAGGTCATCCTGGCGTCCTACGAGGAGGCCATCCGCCGCTATTACATCAAGGAGCGGACGACCATGGCCATCCTCCAGATGGAGATGCGCTATGCCGGGCCCCGGGAGGCCATCCACCACGCCATCATCCGCAAGAACTTCGGCTGCACCCACATCATCATCGGCCGGGACCACGCGGGGGTCGGGTCATATTACCCGCCGTTCGCGGCCCAGGACATCTTCGAGGCCTTCCCCGACCTGGGCATCGTGCCGATGTTCTTCCGGTCCTTCTCCTTCTGCCGGACGTGCGGCTCGGTCGTCAACGAGAAGATCTGCCCGCACCCGGCGAACGAGCATATCCAATTCAGCGGCACGAAGATCCGCGACCTCCTGGTCAAGGGCGAGTGCCCGCCCCCCGAACTCATGCGGCCGGAGGTGGCCAAGGTCATCATGGCCTTCAAGGACCCGTTCAATGAATGACCGCAAGGTCCTCGTGGTGGGGCTCGACTGCGCCCCGCCCGAGATCGTCTTTGACCGGCGAGACGAGCTCCCGGTCCTCAGGGGGCTCATGGAGAAGGGCCTATGGGGCAAGCTCCGCAGCTCCGACCCGCCCATCACCATCCCGGCCTGGATGGTCATGACGACCGGGGCCGACCCGGGTCGGCTGGGTCTCTACGGTTTCCGGCACCGCAAGGGGTACTCCTACGACCAGATGTGGATCGCCAATTCCAAGGCGGTTCACGAGAAGAGGCTCTGGGACTATATCGGCGAGGCGGGCGGGGCGAGCACGCTCGTCAGCGTGCCGCCGAGCTACCCGCCGTACCCGGTCGCCGGGAACCTCATCTCCTGCTTCATCACGCCGCCGGGGCCCGGGAAGGAGACGACCTATCCGTCCGGGCTCAAGGCCGAGATCGAGGAGCGCTTCGGGCCATATATCTTCGACGTCGTCTTCCGGACCGAGGACCGCGACGAGATCCTGCGCGAGATCTATGCCATGACGGAGAAGCGCTTCGAGGTCATGGACTGGCTGATCGGGGCCAAGCCCTGGAACCTGTTCATGTTCGTCGAGATCGGCGTCGACCGGGTCCACCACGCGTTCTGGAAGTACATGGACCACGACCATCATCTGTACGAGCCGGGGAACCGCTTCGAGAACGCCATCATCGATTACTACAAGTTCCTCGACGCCAAGATCGGCCGGCTCATCGACAAGGCCGGGAGCGACACGGCGGTGCTCGTCGTCTCGGACCACGGCGCGAAGAGGATGAAGGGCGCCTTCTGCGTCAACGAGTGGCTCATCGACAAGGGCTGGCTCGTGGTCAAGGAGCGGCCGTCGAAGCCGATGAGCCTCGACGACCTGCCCATCGACTGGGAGAAGACCCGGGCCTGGGCCTGGGGCGGCTATTACGCCCGCGTGTTCCTCAACGTCGAGGGTCGGGAGCCCAAAGGCATCATCCCGGCCGACGATTACGATAAGGTGCGGGACGAGCTTCTGGCCGAGATCAAGGGCGTCCGGGGGCCGGCCGGGGAGACGTGGGAGACGCGCGTCATCAAGCCGCAGGAATATTACGAGGAGCTCGAGGGGGAATACCCCGACCTCATGGTCTATTTCGACGACCTCTACTGGCGGTCGGCGGGGACGCTGGGTCACGGGACGATGTATCTCCCGGAAAACGATACCGGGCCCGACGACGCCGTCCACGCCCAGCACGGGATCTACATCCTCCACGACCCGGAGAGCGGCCGGACGGGGAGGCGCGACGGCGACATCCTCGACATCGCGCCCACGGTGCTGGATATCATGGGCCTGGCCGCGCCCGAACGCTTGAAGGGCCGGGTCCTCAGGCCCTGAACGAAAGGACAAACGCGAATGTGCGAAGAACATGAAGGCTTTACGCTCTGGTTCACGGGGCTGCCGTGCTCCGGGAAATCGGCCGTCGGCGATAGGGTCGCCGAGATCCTGAAGGAGAAGGGGCACCGGGTCGAGCGCCTGGACGGGGACGTCGTCCGCAAGGACCTGACGCGGGACCTCGGCTTCTCGAAGAAGGACCGGGACGAGAACATCCGCCGGGTCACGTTCGTGGCCAAGCTCCTGTCGCGCAATGGCGTCGCCGTCCTGACCTCGTTCATCTCCCCTTACCGGGAGATGCGGGACAGGGCCCGGGCGGAGACGACGAACTTCGTCGAGATTTACGCCAAGGCCCCCCTGGACGTCTGCATCGAGCGGGACGTCAAGGGCATGTACCAGAAGGCCATCCGGGGCGAGATCAAGGAGTTCACTGGGATCTCCGACCCGTACGAGGAGCCCCTCAACGCCGAGATCGTCCTCGAGACGGACAAGGAGACGATCGACGAGAGCGTCCAGAAGGTCCTTCTCCGCCTGAGCGAGCTGGGCCTCGTCTGATGGGGACATGTACCGGAGGTACGTGTCCCCCTCTTAGAATTGGGACACGTACGATGCGTACATGTCCCAAAAATCCCGTCCCCGTTTATTGGCTTGACCGACTAAATTGATTTAATATAATCAGCGTTTTAGGAACCGATCATATGGCGAAGTATTTGGTCACCGGCGGAGCGGGCTTTATCGGCTCGCACATCGCCGAGACCCTGGTCAGGCGGGGGGACTCGGTCCGGGTCCTCGACAACCTCTCGACGGGGAAGGTCGAGAACCTGGAAGATATTGCTGGGGATTTCGAGTTCGTGAACGGGGACATCCGCGACCTCGAAACCTGCCGCCGGGTCGTCGACGGCGTGACGACCGTCTTCCACGAGGCCGCGCTCGCCTCCGTGGTCCGCTCGGTCGCCGACCCCCTCCTCAATGACGCCATCAACGTCCGGGGGACGCTCAACATGCTCGTCGCGGCCAAAGACGCCGGGGTCCGCGGCTTCGTCCTGGCCTCATCGTCGGCCGTCTACGGCGACGACCTGGCCATGCCAAAGGTCGAAGGCCGCGAAGGGAAGCCCCTGTCGCCCTACGGCGTCAGCAAGTTCGTCGACGAGAAATACGCCCAGGTTTTCCATGCCCTCCACGGCATGAATGCCGTCGCCCTGCGCTATTTCAACGTCTTTGGTCCCCGCCAGGACCCGACCTCCGAATATTCCGCGGTCATTCCGCTGTTCATCACCAAGATGCTCCGGGGCGAGCGCCCGACGATCTACGGCGACGGCCTCCAGTCGCGGGATTTCATCTTCGTGGGCGACGTCGTCAGGGCCAACCTGGCGGCCGCGGCATCGCCGGCCGCGGCGGGGGAAGCCATCAACATCGCCTGCGGCGTCGGGACGACGGTCAACGCCCTCCTTGACGCGGTGAACGCCAGCCTCGGCACGAAGATCGAGGCGGCCTACGCGGCGGCGCGCCCCGGCGACATCCTGCACTCGACAGCCGACATCACCAAGGCCCGGCGCCTCATGGACTACGCGCCCGGCCTGTCTTTCGCGGACGGCCTCAAAGAGACCGTCGCCTGGTACAAGAAAAGGAATTGACCCCATGAACGCTGAAGCCACAAAGCTGCTCAAGAAGATCGAGACGAAACAGGCCCGCATCGGGGTCATCGGCCTTGGCTATGTCGGCCTGCCTCTCGTCAAGACATTTCTCCAGAAGGGGTTCAAGGTCACCGGGTTCGACGTCGACAAGAAAAAGGTCGATATGCTCAACCGCGGCAAGAGCTATATCCGCCACATCTCGGCCTCCGAGCTCAAGGATTTCCTGGGGCGGAAGATGTTCATGGCCTCTGAGGATTTCGGCGGGCTCCGGAACGTCGACGCCATCCTCATCTGCGTCCCGACGCCGCTCGACGGCCACGGCAGCCCCGACCTTTCGTACGTCCTCAATTCGACGATCACCGTCGCCGAGCATATCCGCAAGGGCCAGCTCATCGTCCTCGAGAGCACGACCTACCCCGGCACGACCGACGAGGAGATGCTGCCGATCCTCGAGGCCGGCGGCCTCAAGGGCGGCCGAGACTTCTTCCTGGCCTTTTCCCCGGAGCGCGAAGACCCGGGCAACAAGAATTTCTCGACGTCCACGACTCCCAAGGTCGTCGGCGGCCTGACCCCCGACTGTCTCCATGTGGCCAAGGCCCTCTACGATCAGATCATCGTCCGCACCGTCCCGGTGTCTTCGACCAAGGCGGCCGAATCGACCAAGCTCCTGGAGAATATTTTCCGCTCGGTCAACATCGCCCTGGTCAACGAGCTCAAGATGATCTTCGACCGCATGGGCATTGACGTCTGGGAGGTCATCCGGGCCGCCTCGTCCAAGCCCTTCGGCTTCATGCCCTTCTATCCCGGCCCGGGCCTCGGAGGGCACTGCATCCCCATCGACCCCTTTTATCTGACCTGGAAAGCCAAGGAGGTCGATTACCAGACCAAGTTCATCGAGCTCGCCGGCGAGATCAACACCTTCATGCCTTATTACGTCCGCGAGAAGACGACGGCCGCCCTCAACGACCACGGCAAGTCGATCAAGGGGGCCAAGATCCTCGTCCTCGGCCTGGCCTACAAGAAGGACATCGACGACTCCCGCGAATCGCCGTCGCTGAAGATCATCAGCCTGTTCAAGCAGAAAGGCGCCAGGGTGTCCTACAACGACCCCTACGTCCCGCACGTCGTCGGGCATCGCGAGTATCCCGGGCTCGAGCTCAAGTCGGTGCCGTTGACGAAGGCCCTGCTCAAGAGATCCGACGCCGTCGTCATCGCGACGGACCACACGGCCTACGATTACGATTGGATCGTCAAGAACGCCCGGCTCGTCGTCGACACCCGGAACGCCATCAAGCGCCGCCGGAAAAACGTCGTCAAGGCCTGACAGTCGTCGAATCTGCGCCCGCTTTGATCTCGTCTTTTCGGGCTCAGGGTATTCCCTCCGTCGGCCGCTCGCCGGCCCGGCGAGCCGGCTCGCTTCGCCTTCGGGCTTCGCTCTCCTCTCGTTTCGCTCGAGGATCCATGCCCGCTCCGCCCTCCCACGGCCTCCTCCGGGAACACCCCTGCGCCCCGTCTTCGCTCATCGCATGACGCAGATTCCATATCACGTTAGGGCCTTGAACTCGTTTTCCCGGTAGACAGGAATAAAGGAAACAAGATCCCTTTATAAATCAGCAGATGCGGGGGAGGAGCTCGGATGTCAGGGGCTCGAGGAGGCGCAGGCCGCCGACCCCGGTCCGGAGAAGCAGCTCGCCGGGGCGGCCGATCTTGTCCTGGACCTCGCCGATGACGGCGGCTTTGCGGCCCAACGGATGGGCGCGCAGGCGCTTGAGAAAATCACCGGCCTTGGCCGCCGGCGCTATCACAACCGCCTTCCCTTCACAGGCCATGTAGAGCGGGTCGATCCCGAGTAGCTCGCTCGCGGCCACGACCGGCCGCGACAGCGGAATGCTATCTTCTTCGATAAGAACAGGATAGGGGAGACGCTCGGCCAGCTCGAAAAGGACCGTCGCCAGGCCGCCGCGGGTCACGTCGCGCATCCACAGGGCGCCATTCTTCCACAGGGGGAGCAGGAAGAGGAGCGGCGCGCAGTCGCTCCGGACGTTCGACTTCAAGCCGAATTCGCCCCGGGCGAGCAGCACCGCGAGACTGTGATCGCCTAGCGTTCCTGTCAGGATGATCTTGTCGCCCCGGCGGATCTTCGCGGGCCGCGGACGGGCGATCGATCGCCCCACCCCGGCCGTGTTGATGAAGATCTTGTCGCCCTGGCCGCGGCGGACGACTTTCGTATCGCCCGTGACGACCCGGACCCCGGCCGCTTTGGCCGCATCCCGGACCGAGCGGATGACCCTGTAGAGGACCTCGGCGTCGAGGCCTTCCTCGAGGATCAGGGCGAGCGAGAGGAAGCGCGGCTCCGCCCCCGACACGACGAGATCGTTGACCGTGCCGTTGACGGCCAGGCGCCCGATGTCTCCCCCCGGGAAGAAGAGCGGGTCGACGACGTAGCTGTCGGTCGTGAAGGCGATCCCCCCGGGCAGGTGGACGGCGTCGCCGAGCTCGCGGAGAAGGGGATCTCCGAAGGCCGGGACGATATGTCCGGCGATGAAGTCCCGCATGAGCCGGCCGCCGCTCCCGAGCTCGAGGCTGACCTTGGTCACGAGCGGGCCCTCCTCTCGGGACCGTACTTGTAGTGGATGAGGCACGAGCCTTCGTAGGACACCATGCATGGCCCGAGCGGGGAGTCGGGCAGGCACTTCTTGCCGAAAAGGGGGCAGCCTTCAGGCCGGATGGCGCCGCGCAGAACGTCCCCGCAGCGGCAGCCGGCCAGGTCGCGATCCGACATGTCCTCTTCGATGCCGAACCGGGGCGCGGCGTCGAACCCCTCGAACGCCTTCCTGAAACGGAGGCCGCTCGCCGGGATCGTTCCGAGCCCCCTCCAGCACGCGTCGTACGGCTCGAGGATCTCGGCCATGAGCGCCCGGGCCACGGGATTGCCTTCGCGGCCAATAGCCCTTGAGTATTCAAGGGCTACTCGGGGCTTCCCCTCGAGCATCTGCTCGAGGACCGAACGGACGGCAAGGAGGATGTCCCCGGGCTCGAACCCGGCCACGGCCCCGGGGACGCCGAAGTCGCGGGCCACGAACTCGTAGGGCTCGACGCCGATGACGGCGCTGACGTGGCCGGGATAGACGAACCCGTCCACGGCGACCTCGCCGGCCTCGAGGACGGCCTTAAGGGCCGGGGGCACGAGCCACAGGGCCGGCAGGACCGAGAAGTTCTCCAGCCCTTCCGCCGCGGCCCGCTTGACCGTATAGGCGATCGCCGGGATGGTCGTTTCGAAGCCCGCACCAAAAAAGACGACGCGCCGGGCCGGGTCGCGCCGGGCCTCTTCCAGGGCTTCTTCGGGGGAATAGACGATCCTCAACCGCGAGCCGCACGCCGGGACGGCGGTCTGCAGCGAGCCCTTGCGGGTCGGCACGCGGGTCATGTCGCCGAAGGCGGCCAGGGTCGCCCCCTCGGCCTCCGTGAGGATGGCGATCGCCGCCTCGTGGATGCCGTTGGGCGTGATGCAAACGGGGCATCCCGGCCCGGAGACCATCTCGACGCCGGCCTCGGCGAGAAGGGGGGTCAGCCCGCTCTTGAAGAGGGCCATCGTGTGGGTGCCGCAAACTTCCATCAGGCGCGGCTTCCGCCCGATCTTGCGGACTTGCTCCCCGATGTCCGCGAGGAGTTTCCGGAGGGCGGTCGGGTCCCTCAGCTCCTTCATGGGCGGGATGCCCCGGCCAGCTCCTTGAAGAGACGGAGGGTTTCCCGGGCCTCCTTGGCGTCCATGAGCGAGATGGCGAACCCGGCGTGGATAATGACCCAGTCGCCCCGCCGGGCCTGCGGGACGAGGGTGAGATTGACCCGCACTTCGCTGCCCATGTAGCTGGCCGTCGCTTGGCCGGATCCTTCGATCCGGGTGATCTTGGCGGGTACGGCTAGGCACATCGTCGTTTCTCCAGGCAATTCACTTTAGCAGAATCGCCCGGCCCGGTCCACCTTATGTTATAATGGGGGGCCGATGGAGAAGCACCTCGAGGAATTTTTCCCGCCGGGGACCGAAGAGCACAGCCTTCTCCTCAAGGTCGATCCCGACCGCCTCCCCCGTCACATCGCCGTCATCATGGACGGCAACGGCCGCTGGGCCGGCGCGCGCGGACTCCCCCGGGTCGCGGGCCACAAGGCCGGCGCCGCGTCCGTCCGGGAGGTCGTCGAGGCCTCGGCCCGCCTCGGCATCGACGTCCTGACCCTCTTCGCCTTCTCGAGCGAGAATTGGAAGAGGCCCCGTTACGAGGTCGGCCGGCTCTGGCGGCTCCTCCGGGAGAACCTGATCAGGGACGACGGGCTTCTCGTCAAGAACGACCTCCGGCTCAAGGTCATCGGCCGCAGGGAGGGCATCCCCGCGCCCGCGCTCAAGGAGGTCGAGCGGGTCGAGGCCCTGACTCGATCCAACCGGCACATGACCGTCGTCTTCGCCCTCAACTACGGCGGCCGCGACGAGATCGTCGACGCGGCTCGGCGGATCCTGGCCGAGGGAAGGATCACGGCCTCCCGCCTCGATGAAAAAACCTTCGCCGCCCACCTCTCGACCGCGGGACTGCCCGATCCGGACCTTCTCATCCGGACGAGCGGCGAGATGCGGGTTTCGAATTTCCTCCTCTGGCAGATCGCCTACACGGAGATCATCGTTACGCCCGTGCTCTGGCCGGACTTTCGCAGGCGCCACCTGCTCGAGGCCGTCCTCGAATACCAGGGGCGGGACCGGAGATTCGGGGACGTCCGCGCCGCCTCCGCCCCCCAGCGCCCCCGCGGAAGGACATAAGCCCGCATGAACCTCGTCAAGCGCACCCTCACGGCGGCCGTGCTGCTCGGGTCTCTTTTCGTCATCATCCAGTACGCCCCGAACTGGGTTTTTTTCCTATTCGGCGTGGCCTTCGCGCTGGCCGCCGTCATCGAGTTCTATACCCTGACCGGGAAGAAAGGCCTGGGCCCTCAGAAAGTCCTCGGCACGCTCATGGCCGCCTTGGTCCTCGTGACGTACTATTTCCGCGACGTCCCGCTCGACGCCGCTCTCTTCGCCGGGATCCTCGCGGCCTGCGTCTACTATGTCATCGCGGTCAACACCGCCGGCAAGCTGGACGCGTTCCCCGCCTCCTTCGTAACGACCCTCGCCGGCGTCATCTATGTCGCTTTTCCCCTGGGGTTCCTCTTCCGCATCCGCTTCGAGGATGGCCCGTTCTATCTTTACTTCCTGGCGGGCATCGTCTTCCTCGGCGACACGGGGGCCTTTTTCGTCGGCAAGCCGTTCGGCCGGCATAAGATGACGCCCATCGCCAGCCCCAACAAGAGCTGGGAAGGGAGCGCCGGCGGCTTCCTGTTCGCCGTTGGCGGGGCCCTTCTCGCTCGCGCCATCCTCCTCCCCGAGGTCCCGCTCGTGACGGCGATCCTGACGGCCCTCGCGGTCCACGCCGCGGCCCAGGTCAGCGACCCCCTCGAGTCCCTCTTCAAGAGGGCCGTCGGGGTCAAGGACTCCTCGAACAGCCTGCCCGGGCACGGCGGCTTCCTCGACCGGATCGACAGCCTCATCCTGGCCGGCCCGCTCTTCTATTTCATCATCCGCTACATCTGGAAGTAGGGCGTGGGACAGCCGACCGAGACCGTCGCCATCCTCGGCTCGACCGGGTCGATCGGCACGTCCGTCCTCGACGTCGTCGACCGCCTCGACGGGCGCTTCCGGGTCGTGGCCTTGGCCGCCGGATCCAACGTCGCCCTCCTCACCGCCCAGATCGAGAAATATCGCCCCGCGCTCGTCTCCGTCCGGGACAAGCGCGACGCCGGGAAGCTCCGCGGCCTCGGGCGGGGATGGCGGATGAAGGTCGTCCACGGGCCTGACGGGGCCGCCGAAGTCGCTGCGTCAGGCGGCGTCGACGTCGTCGTCTCGGCCATCACCGGCATGAGCGGCTTCGGACCGACCCTCGAGGCGGTCAAGGCCGGCCGGCGCGTGGCTCTGGCCAACAAGGAATCCATGGTCGTCGGCGGGGCCCTGCTCAAGCGCGAAGCGGCCCGCTCGGGCGCCCGGATCATCCCCGTCGACAGCGAGCACAGCGGCGTCTTCCAGTGCCTCGCCAAAGAGAAGCGGCGGAACGTCCGCAAGGTCATCCTGACGGCCTCGGGCGGCCCCTTCCTGAAGACCCCCCTCAAGGACCTCTGGACGAAGACGCTCGAGGAAGTCCTCCGCCACCCCCGCTGGGTCATGGGCCGGAAGGTGACCGTCGATTCGGCGACGCTGATGAACAAGGGGCTCGAGCTCATCGAGGCCCGCTGGCTTTTCGACCTGGACGCCTCGGAGCTCGATGTCCTCATCCATCCCCAGAGCGTCGTTCACGCCCTCGTCGAGATGAAGGACGGCTCCGTCCTGGCCCAGCTCAGCGCGACGGATATGCGCCTGCCCATCCAGTACGCCCTGACCTGGCCGGAGAGGCGCGATTCGGGCCTGCCCGGGCTCGACCTGGCCGCGCTCGGCCGCCTCGAGTTCCGCCGCGTCGACGAGAGGCGCTTCCCCCTCTTCACGCTGGCCCGGCAGGCCCTGGCCGCCGGGGGCAGCGTCCCCGTGGCGCTCAACGCCGCCAACGAGGTGGCCGTGGCGGCCTTTCTCGAGGAACGGATCCAGTTCGGCGACATCCCCGCCGTGGTCGCCAAGGTCATGGACGGGCACTCTTCACGCCCGGCCGATTCCGCCGGGGAGATCGTCGACATCGATACTGACGCGCGGCGCGAAGCCCGCCGACACATTCCGCAGAGGTAGACATGGCAAACGTACTCGGCACCATCCTGGCGTTCACGATCGTCTTCGGCATCCTCGTCTTCGTCCATGAGTTCGGCCATTTCTTCATGGCCAAGCTCGTCGGCGTCCGGGTCGAGGTCTTCTCCTTCGGCTACGGCAAGCGCCTCTTCGGCGTGAAGAAGGGCGAGACGGACTACCGGATCAGCCTGCTGCCCCTGGGCGGCTACGTCAAGCTCCTGGGCGAAGGGATGTTCGAGAAGGACCGGCCCCTCGCTCCGGACGACCTCATGGCCAAGACGCGCGGCCAGCGTCTCCTGATCATGGCCATGGGCTCGATCATGAACATCATCCTGGCCGTCCTCATCGTGGCCTTCATGAACGTCGTCGGGACCGAGGTGGCCGCGTACCTCGACGACAAGCCTGTCATCGGCTACATCGAGACTAGCTCGCCGGCGGAGAAGGCTGGGTTGAGGATCGACGACGAGATCGTCCGGATCGGCGGCCGCGAGGTCAAGACCTGGACCGAGGTCGAGATGGCCGTCGGCACCAAGCCCGACCGGCTCGTCCGGATCGACATCCGCAGGGACGGCGAGACCCTTCCAGTCAACCTGCAGACGGAATCCGTGACCCGGTACCAGATGGGCTATGCCGGGTTCGAGGCCAAGATCTTGACCCAGATCAAGATGGTCCTGTCCAAGTCGGCGGCCGAGAAGGCCGGCCTCCGGGCCGGAGACATCGTCCTGGCCATCGACGGCGCCCCCGTCTACTATAATCAGTTCATCGGCATCATCCAGAAGAGCCCCGGCGAGGAGCTCCTCTTCTCCGTCCGCCGGGGCGGTCAGACGCTCACGATCCCGGTGACGCCCCGCAAGGAAGGGGATGCCGGCAAGATCGGCGTCTCCCACGGGCCGGCGTCGGTCACCAAGAAATACGCCTTCTTTACGGCCGTCGGCCAGTCGGTCAAGAAGAACCTGAGCGACACGTTCCTGGTCATCCGGTTCATCAAGGAGCTCTTCACGGGCGAGGCCTCGACGCGCCAGCTCGGCGGGCCCCTCGAGATCGCCAACTTCTCCTATACGGCCTTCCGGCTCGGCTGGATGCCGCTTTTGGCCTGGATCGCCGTCATCAGCCTCCAGCTCGGCATCCTGAACCTCTTCCCCATCCCGGTCTTTGATGGCGGCCAGATCTTCGTCCTGATCATCGAGTCGATCTTCCGCCGCGACCTCGGGCCCAAGGCCCGGCAGGTCTGGATGTCGATCGGCTTCGTCATCTTCGTCGTCCTGATCGTCTTCGTCGTCCTCAACGACATCGTCAAGAGGCTGCCCAACGGCTGGGGCAGCCTGGCGCCCTTCTAGGGCGGGGGAGGAGCGGATGTTCCGGCGCCGGAAAACGCGTCCCGTCAGGGTCGGGGGCGTCGTCATCGGCGGCGACGCGCCCGTCGTCGTCCAGGCCATGACCAAGACGGACACGCGGGATGTCCGGGCGACCGCGGCCCAGGTCCGGCGGCTGGAACGGGCCGGGGCCGAGATCGTCCGTCTGGCCGTGCCCGACCGGGCGGCCGCGGCGGCGCTCCGCGAGATCAGGAAGCGCGCGCGGGTTCCCCTCGTCGCCGACATCCATTTCGATCATCGCTTGGCCCTGGCCGCGCTCGAGGCGGGCGTCGACGGCCTGCGGCTCAACCCCGGCAACATCGGCTCGGCGGACAAGGTCCGCGAAGTCGTCCGGGCGGCGGGGGAGAGGGGCGTCCCCATCCGGATCGGCGTCAACTCCGGGTCGCTCGAGAAGGACATTCTGGCCAAAGCCGGCGGGGCCACCGCCGCGGCCATGGTCGAGAGCGCCATGCGGCACGTGCGCCTGCTCGAAGATCTGGATTTCCGGCTCATCAAGATCTCGCTCAAGGCGTCCGACGTTCCCCGGACCCTCGAGGCCTACCGGCTTATGGCCGAACGCGTGGACTACCCGTTCCACGCCGGGATCACCGAGGCGGGCCGGCTGCTCGCCGGGAGCGTCAAATCCTCGGCCGGATTGGCCCTCCTCCTCGCCGAGGGGCTCGCCGATACCGTCCGCGTCTCCCTGACGGCGCCTCCCGAGAAGGAGGTCTTCGTCGCCTGGCAGATCCTCCAGGCCATGGGCCTCCGGACGCGAGGGGCGACCTTCGTCTCCTGCCCCACCTGCGGCCGCTGCGAGGTCGATATGATGGCCGTGGCCGCCCGCGTCGAGAAGGAGGTCATGGGGCTCAAGGCGCCTCTGACGGTGGCCGTCATGGGCTGCACGGTCAACGGGCCCGGGGAGGCCAAGGAAGCCGATATCGGCCTGGCCTGCGGCCGCGACGGCGGCGTGATCTTCAAGGCAGGAAAGGTCCTGCGCAAGGTCCCCGCGGCCCGCATGGCCGACGAGTTCATCTCCGAGATCCTCAAGCTCGCCTCCTCCCGCTAAGAGCAGTTCTTATTCAACGTTCTTCCCCTCGCTTCCGCCCCCCTTTTGTTCCTTGCCAAAATTCTTCTTCAATTCTCATGCTCATGGCGCCAGTTCTCGCCTCTGTCCATTCGGGAATCCATCGGGAGGTCGCGAGAGATATCGACTCGAGGACCCCGTAAGGGAAGGGGGGCCCGCCGAAGGCGGGGGAAACCGTCTACGGAGGTTTCCGGGGTGCGGGGTCAGGAGGCGATATCTCGAGCGGACCGACGGATGGATTCCTGCCCGCGGCGGGAGGGAGGGGGCAAAAAAAAAGGGGGAAGGAAGCGATCACTCGCTTCCTTCCCCCGTCGTGTCTCGTTCAGACCTGATGGCGTACGGGAGATCGGTCCGCGCTAGTCGCCCTTTTCCGTCTTCTTCTCCGTGATGATGCCGACGATCTCGATGCCCGCTCCGCGGATGATGTCGATGATGTCCACGATGTTGCCGTATTCGAGCTCCGAGTCCGCTTTGAGGTAGAGCTTCTTGTCGGCGACGGTCAGGAAAGCCTCTTCGAGCGCGTTCTGCAAGGTCTCCAGCGTCACCTTTTCCTGGTTGACATAAAGGAGGAAACCCTTGGGGTCGCGCGCGTCCTTCTTGACGGCCAGAACGACGTCGGGGTTCTCCGGCATGTTGACGGTGAACTGCGCGTTCGGCAGCCTGACGTCGACGCCCTTCTGGATGAGGGGCGTCACGATCATGAAGATGATGAGAAGGACGAGCAGGACGTCACAGAGAGGGACGACATTCGGTTCGGATCTGGTTTGCTCTCTGCCGCTTGTCTGTACTGAAAATCCCATTATAGGCCTCTCTCTCAATCCGGCCCGAGGGGACCGGAACCCTAACCCTTAACGGGCTTCGCCGGACTTGATGAAGAAGTCGACGACCTGGGATGAGGTATTGGCCATCTCGGCGTCGTAGACTTCGATCTTGCTGTTCAGCGTGTTGAAGACCCACAGGGCCAGGACCGCGACGCCGATGCCGACGGCCGTCGTGACGAGGGCCTCGGAGATGCCGCCGGCGACCGCGCCGATGCCGCCCGAGCCGGTCAGCTGCATGCCGCGGAACGCGTTGATGATGCCGAAGATCGTCCCGAACAGCCCGATGAAGGGGGCCGACGTGGCGATGGTGGCCAGGATCGGCAGGCCGCGATGGAGCTCTTGGCTGAACAGGACCTTGGCGCGCTCGCTGCCGCGGGACGCCGTTTCGATCTGTTCGTCAAAGCCGAGCTTGGCTTCCTTGCCTTCGATGAAGTTCTGGATGCCGGCTGCGGTGACGCGGGCCAGGTGGCTGCCCTTGTTTTCCTTCTTGGTGGCCAGGGCCAGGGCGTCCTTGAGGTTGCCGCTCTTCAGCAGCTCCGCGAGCCTGGGGGCCACCGCGCGGGACGTCTTCTTCGCCCGTGAAAAGACGAGCAGCCGCTCGATGAACATGTAAATCGAGATGACCGACATCGCGATCAGCAGGATCGCGACGGTCTTGGCCACGGCTCCCATGGCCTGCCACATTTCCATAAGACCGAATTGCATGGGTTATACCTCCTGTAGAATATCAAAAGCCATTGACTGACTTTACCGACTACTTCAGTTGGAACCGGACGGTGACGACGAAGACGACCGGCCGGGGCCTGCCGTTGATGATCATCGGCTCGTAGACCCACTGACGGACGGCGTCGATGGCCGCCTGGTCGAGCAGCGGGATCGACCGCAGGACCTTGACGCCCGTGACACGCCCGTAGACGTCCGTCGTCGCCTCGACGATGACGATGCCCTCGACGCGGGCCTGGCGGGCGATCTCCGGGTACACCGGCTGCACTTCATGGACGAGCTTGGGCGGCTTGACATCGCCGATGGCCCGCACGGGCGCTTCGATCTCTCCGACAACGCCGCCCAGGACGCCTCCGACAACGCCGCCCAGGACGCCTCCGACGACGCCGCCTTCGACGCCGCCTTCGACGCCGCCCTCGACGCCGATGTCAGAGAGCGTTTCCTCGGCGATCTCCTCGGGGATCTCGACGGGGGCGACGAGCCGGCCCGCTTCGACAGGGGCCTGGGTCTGGACGCGCTTGATCCGGGCGCTCGTCGTCGAGGCCTTCCGCTTGGCCGGCGGCGGCGGCGGGGGGGGCGGCGGCGGCGGGGGCGCGAGGAAGGCGCTGTAGACCTCGACCGTCGGCAGTTCGCCGGTCGAGAGCAGCGGGAGAACGATGGCCGTGACAATGAGGACAACGTGGAGGATAAGGGCGATGGGAAGGACGAGGGCTTTCCGCTTCGTTCCCTTCTCTGCCACGAAGAACGAGTCCTTGAAGAGCGCCGGCACGGAGGGCGCGCTGTAAGGCTTTTTAGCTTCCGCCATGATGCTTACCTCATGCTCGGGATATTACGGAAACACACGCCCGATAGTATAAAAGAAAAAAACCACTTTGACAAGGAAAATTTATCTCCGCCCGGCTTTTTTCGGCTTGAACCATTTCTGCCAGAAAAGAACGACCGGGCAGGACAAATAGATCGTCGAATAGACGCCCTCGACCGTCCCGATGAGCATCAGGAAGGCGAAATCGTTGATGATGTCGCCGCCGAACAGGAACAAGGCGCCGACCGTCAGGAGGACTGTGCCGGAGGTGATCAGCGTCCGCCCCAGGCACTGGTTGAGGCTGATGTTCATGATCTCTTCGAGCGGCTTGCCGCGCAGGATCTTCTGGTTCTCCCGGACGCGGTCGAAGATGACGATTGTGTCGTTGATCGAGAACCCGACAATGGTCAGGATACCGGCGACGATGGGCAGGTTGATCTCACGGTTCGTGAAGGAATAAAGGCTCATGGTGATGAGGACGTCCTGGGCCAGGGTGAAGATGGCCGCGACGCCGTATTCGAGCCTGAAGCGCAGGGCGATGTAGATGAGCATGCCCAGGAGCGACCAGATGGTCGCCTGGACGGCCTTGCGGCGGAGGTCGGCCCCGACCTGGGGACCGACTGTCTCGCGGCTGAGGACGGTCAGCTTGCCGAGGTAGGTCTTGTCCTTGAGGTAGGTCAGGATCTCGGGCTTGAGGCCGATGCCGGAAATGTCCTGGAAATCGGTAATGATGCCGGTCTCTTTGCGGTAGGCCATGATCGCCCGGGCGGCGTCGGGCCCCGACCCCGGAAAGGAGGCTTCGAGAAGATTGGACAGGGACTTCTCGTCGAGGCCGTTGAGATCGACGAGTCCGCGGGCCCGCTCGGCCTGCCCGTCGTCGCCGCGTAGGGCGGCCAGGATCTTGTCGGCCAGCGCCTCGTGGGCTTCGAGCAGGTCCTCGGCGCTGGCGGTCCCGCCGCCGGCGGATTCGAGGGCCCGGATCTGGAACTCCCGGCCCGTATCGCCCGTCTTCTGGACCTGGCTCTTGCCCAGGCCGACCGTCTGGAGGAGGTCCCGGATCTGGCCCTCGTCCGTCGCGCTCTTCATCATGACCCGGATAAGGGTGCCTTCCCCGAAATCGACGCCGAGCTTGAGGCCTTTGAAGGCGGTGATGTTGAGGATGCCGGCCAGCACGATGACGCCGGTGACGGCCAGGGCGATGTACTTGTATTTCAGGAACCGGATGTTGGGGGTCTTGAAGAGTTGCATGTCAGATACTCAGCTTCTTGGCGGATTTCTTGACCATGAGGTCGAAGATAAGGTGTGAGACGAAGACGGCCGTGAACAGGTTGGCGACGAGGCTGATCGTCAGGGTCACGGCGTAACCCCGGATGGGCCCGGTCCCGAACTGGAAGAGGAAGATGGCCGAGATGATGGTCGTCAGATTGGAATCGAAGATGGCCGTGAAGGCCCGCGAGAAGCCTTGGGAGACCGCGCTCGCGACGCCCTTGCCCAGGGCCAGCTCCTCCTTGATCCTCTCGAAGATCAGGACGTTGGCGTCGACGGCCATGCCGACGGCCAGGATGATGCCCGCGATGCCGGGCAGCGTCAGTGCGGCCTTGAAATAGGCCAGGGCGCCGAACAGGATGACGACGTTGAGGATGAGGGCGATGACGGCGTTGATCCCGGACAGCTTATAGAAGAAGACCATGAAGGTCATGACGGCGACGATGGCCACAAGCCCGGCCAGGAAGCCCTGGCGGATCGAGTCGGCGCCGAGGGCCGGGCCGATCGTCCGCTCCTCGAGGTACTTGATGCCGGCCGGGAGCGCCCCGGCCTTGAGCACGACGACGAGGTCGTCCGCCTCCTGGGCCGTGAACCGGCCGCGGATGATGCCGCCCGAAGCCCGGGAGATGCGGTCTTCGACGACGGGGGCCGATTGGACCTTCTTGTCGAGGATGATGGCGATCTGCTTGCCGATGTTGGCGCCGGTGAGCTGCTCGAAGCGGGCGCCGCCGTCGGCGTTGAGGGAGAAAGAGATGGCCGGGCTGTTCCACTCGTCGGTCACCCGGCGGATGGTCCGGAGGTCCTTGCCCGTGACCGTGGCGACCTTGTCGATGAGATAAAAGCCGCCCTGGCCGCGCTTGGGATCGCCTTTGAGGACCTCGGCGTCATCGGGGACCAGGCCGTTATAAGGCTGGAGCAGGGTCGCTTCGTCGGCGGCCGGGCCGGCCTTGACGAGCTTCCATTCCAGGACTGCGGTGACCTTGATGAGCTCCTTGACGCGGTCGGGGTCGTCGATGCCCGGCAGCTCGACGATGATCTTGTCGGCGCCCTGCCTCTGGATGAGGGGTTCGGCGACGCCCAGGCCGTTGACCCGGTTGTCGATCGTTTCCTTGGCTTGGCTGACCGATTGGTCGCGGAGGAACTGGATGACCAGCGGCTTGAGGGTCAGGTTGGCCCGGTCGCCGGCGAAGGTGTAATCCCAGTCCCGGGAATACTCGTCGAAGAGGTCGCGGGTCTTGCCCTCCTGGTCGGCGAGGACGCCCTGGAAGGAGATCCGACCGAGGCCTTCCTTGGTCGCCTTCGTGAACGTGAGGCTGTTCTTCTTGAAGAGCTCTTCGAGGCGGCCGATCTCCTGGTCCGTTTCGATGTTGATGGAATCGTCGGTGATGACCTGGAGCGTCAGGTGGATGCCGCCCTTGAGATCGAGGCCGCGCTTGATCTTGGCGTCGTTGTAGGGAAAGGCGAGGAAGATGGTCAGGGCGATGACGGCCACCGCCACGACGGCCTTCCATTGCAGGTTCTTTTTCATGGGACCTTCACTCTCTCGAGGGATTCGGGGCCGGGGAGGGGGAAGGCCCCCCATCCGGGATCATTCGCCTTCGAGTCTGTCGTTGGGGCCGCGGATGACGCCGACGGCGCTCTTGGTGATCTTGATGTTGGTGTTGGAGGAGATCTTGAGCTCGATGAGGTCCTTCTGGACGCCCATGACCGTGCCGAAGATGCCCGCCGTGGTGATGATGCGGTCCCCGGCCTTCAGGTTGTTCACGAGCTCGAGGTGCTTTTTCTGCTTCTTCCTCTGGGGCATGATGATGAGGAAGTAGAAGATGACGAACACGAGGACGAAGGGCACGAGCATTTGGAGGGGGTTGGCCGTGGCCACAGGCCTTTGGGCCGTGCCCTGAGCCAGGAAAGACAAGGTTCCGAAGATCATGTCTTTTCTTCCTTTAGAGAGGCGTTAAAAACTAAACTCTTCTTCAACGAATCGAAGGAGTTAGATTGGATAGAATGGCGTATTTTACGGAAGATGTCAAGATAGAAGTGCAGGTTATGGATGGTATTCAGGACGGCCGAGGTGATCTCGTTGCGCTCATAGAGGTGGCGGAGGTAGGCCCGGCTGAAGTTCCGGCAGGTGTAGCAGGAGCAGGCCTCGTCGAGGGGCCGCGGGTCCCGGGCGTACTTGACGTTCTTGATGGCCACTCGCCCGAGGCTCGTGAACAAGGTGCCGTTGCGGGCGTTGCGGGTCGGCAGGACGCAGTCGAAGAGGTCCACGCCTCGGGCGACCGCCTCCACGATGTCCTCGACGTAGCCCATGCCCATGAGATAGCGCGGCCGGTCTTGGGGCAGGAGGCCGTGCCCGAGCTCGAGCGTCTCGAACAGCCGGGTTTTCGGCTCGCCGATGCCCAGCCCGCCGAAGGCGTAGCCCGAGAAGCCGAGCCCGAGGAGGCCCTCGATCGACCGCGTCCTCAGGCCGGGATAGACGCCGCCTTGGCTGATCCCCCAGAGCTGCTGACGAGTCTCGCGCTCGGCGAAGCGGGCCTTGGAACGGGCGGCCCACAGGCCGGTCAGGCGGACGGATTCCGCGACCGTCTCCTCGGAATAGGGGTAGGGCGGGAAATGGTCGAGGCACATGAGGACGTCCGTTCCCAGGCGGAGCTGGATGTCGACGACGTCCTCGGGACGGAGAAAGATCTTCGTGCCGTCAAGGTGGGAGCTGAAGCGCACCCCTTCATCGCTGACGCGGACAAGGGGCGACAGGCTGTAGATCTGAAAGCCGCCGCTGTCGGTCAGGATGGGCCGCGGCCAGGAGATGAATTTGTGGAGACCGCCCATGGCCTCGACCGTATCGACCCCGGGGCGCAGGAACAGGTGATAGGAGTTGACGAGGACGATCCCGGCGCCGAGGCTTTCGACCTGGGCGTGGGTCAGGCCTTTGACCGTGCCCTGGCTGGCCACGGGCATGAAGGCCGGGGTCTCGACGGCGCCGTGGGCGGTCTCGAGAAGGCCGGTCCGGGCCGCCGAGAGCGGATCCTGGGCGGTCGTGTGGAAGACGGGGCTCATGGGGCGAACCGGAAGTAGATGACATCGCCGTCCTTAACGACATACTCCTTGCCCTCCAACCGGATGGCCCCGGCCTCCTTGGCCTGGTGGAGCGTGCCGTGGCGGACGAGGTCGCCGGCGGAGATAACCTCGGCCCGGATGAAGCCTTTGGCGATGTCGGAGTGGATGGCGGCGGCGGCCTCGGCGGCCGGGGCGTCCTTCCTCACGGCCCAGGCCCGGACCTCGTCCTTGCCGATGGTGATGAACGTGATGCGGTCGAGGAAGGCGGCCGCTTGCCCCGTGAAGAGGGGGGCGCTCATCTCGGCCAATCCGTACTCGGCCGTGAAGCCCTGCCGCTCAGCGGGATCGAGCTCGGCCAGGTCGGCCTCGATGCGGCCGCAGAAGGCCAGGACGCGGCGTCCTTCGCCGAGGGCCGGGAAGAGCGTCTCCGGTCGGCGGATCGCGGCCAGATCCTTCTCGTCGATGTTGATGAAGTGGAGGAGGGGCTTGAGCGAAAGAAAGGCGAAGCTGCGGATGAGCTTTTCCTCGGCTGGCGCCATCGGGAGGCCCCGGAGGGCCCGGCCGGACTCGAGCGCCGGGCGGAGCCTCAGGAGAAAGTCCCGCTCCTTCTCGCCCTCGGGATCCTTCATCTTCTTGAGGTCTTTCTCCAGGCGCTCCAGCCGGGAGTCGGCGAGGACGAGGTCGGCCAGCACGAGCTCATCCTCCATGCTCCGGATGTCAGCGGCCGGGTCCACCCGCCCCCGGGAGTGGGGGATGTCCTCGTCGACGAACCCCCGGGCGACGTGGACGAGGCCGTCGGCCTTCCGGAGGTGGCCGAGGCAGAGACTGGTCTTGACCTCGCCGAAGGAGATGCCGACGAGGTCGGTCAGGTCGAGCGCAGCCGCGGTCTTCTTTTTTTCCGGGTAGGCCGCGGCGATCCAGTCCAGGCGCGGGTCCGGCAGGGGTATGGTGCGCACGTTCGGCTCTCGCTTGCCGTCGTCGTAAGCGCTGACGGCGGCGTGGGCTCCGGCGAGCAGGTTGAACAGGGTCGTCTTGCCCGTCTTGGGGTAGCCGAACAGGGTGATGTTCACGGGACTAGTAAATCCGGATTGACCGGGGGTGTCAAGGTGGAGCGGGAACGATATTGATGTTCGGTGCGTTTTCCTTTATAGTAGCGTTTTGCGCCGGTGAGAGCTATGGAGAAAGACAAGAAGAAACGAGACAAGAGCGTATTCCGGGAGTATTTTGAGCTCATCGCGGAAACAGCCGTCTTCGTCTTCTTCGTCATGACCTTCGTCGTCCAGGCCTTCCAGATCCCGACCGGCTCCATGGAGCCGACCCTGCTCGTCGGCGATTTCCTCCTCGTCAACAAGCTCGCCTATACCCGGCCCGTCCTGCCGCTCGAGGGCGCCATCCTGCCCCGCAAGCCGATCGCCCGGGGCGACATCGTCGTCTTCAAATACCCGAAGGACCTGACCAAGGACTTCGTCAAGCGGGTCATCGCGCTCGAGGGGCAGAAGGTCGAGGTCAAGGACAAGCAGGTCTACGTCAACGACGTGGCGCTCGACGAATCCTACAAGGTCCACATCGACAGCCACGTCAACTCCAAGGACGACTTCTACAACTACGACGAGATCATCCGCGACAACTATGGCCCCGTCACCGTGCCCACGGGCCAGCTGTTCGCCATGGGCGATAACCGCGACAACAGCATGGACAGCCGCTATTGGGGCTTCGTGCCGGTCGACTCGATCAAGGGCAAGCCCTGGGTCATCTATTTCTCCTACAAGGCCGAGCGCGACTCCTGGCAGAAGACGGGGTTCCGCGACCGCCTCAAGAAGCTGGTGAGCTTCATCCCCAAGGCCCGCTGGGGCCGCATGCTCCGCATCATTAACTAACCCTCACGACCGCAGATATCGCTCCTAAGGACTTCTCGGCTCGGGGCGCGCCACTCCGGTTGACCGGTCCTGGGGAAACGCATAACATGGGTGGGAAATGAGGACCGGGTGAAGAGAGCGACGCTCGTCACGGGCAAGGAGCACCTCGACGGCGCCATCGAAGAGATCGTCTTTTATAACGCCGAGAACGGCTACACGGTCGCCAAGTTCCTGACCGAGGGCGGCGAGACGCTGACCGTCGTCGGCTCCTTCCCGCCGCTCTCTCCGGGCGAGGTCCTGCGCATCCGCGGCGGCTGGGAGATCAATCCGCGCTTCGGCCGCCAATTCAAGGTCGACCACTTCACGATGACCCTGCCGGCCTCGGCCGTGGGCATCGAGAAATTCCTGGCCTCCGGGCTGGTCAAAGGCATCGGCCCCATCCTGGCCGCCCGCATCGTAGCCGCCTTCGGCGCGGGCACGATCGACATCCTGACCCGGGAGCCCGAGCGGCTCCGCGAGGTCGGGGGCGTCGGCGCGGTCAAGCTCAAGGAGATCCGCCGGTCTTGGGCCGAGCACCAGGACATCCGCGATCTCATCATGTTCCTCCAGGAGCACGGCGTCTCGACGAGCCTGGCCACGAAGATATACCGGCAGTACGGCGACCGGTCGTTCACGGTCCTCAAGACCAACCCCTACCAGCTCAGCCTCGACATCTGGGGCGTCGGCTTCAAGACCGCCGACCAGATCGCCCTCAAGCTCGGCATGGACCCGGCCTCGCTCGAACGCGTCAAGGCCTACATCCTTTATATACTCGAAAAGGACAACGAGCAGGGCCACGTCTTCTCGATCGCCGCGGATGTCTCTGAAAAGTGCGCCGCCGACCTGGACGTTCCCGCCGACAAGGCCGAAAAGGCGCTGGCCGGCCTTATCAAAGGCGAGAAGATCGTCGCCGAAGAGGGGGCGGGGGGCACGGCCCTGTACCTGCCCTTCTTCTTCCAGGCCCAGGAAGCGGTCGTCCGCGCCATTCACACGCTGTCGTCGTTCCCCTGCCGGCCGCCCGACTTCGAGCCCGACAGGGCCATCGCCGAGTCGGAGCGGGAGCTCGGGCTGGCCTTCTCGCCGCTCCAGCGGCAGGCCATCAGGGAATCCTTCGAGCGGAAGATCCTGGTCATTACCGGCGGCCCGGGCACAGGCAAGACGACCATCATCCGGGCCATCGCTGACGTCTTCCGCAAATGGGGCAAGGACATCATCCTGGCTGCGCCGACGGGCCGGGCGGCCAAGCGCCTCGGCGAGGCCACGGGCCAGGAAGCCCGGACGATCCACCGGGTCCTCGAATTCCAGCCCAAGAAAGGGGCCTTCAAGCGCAACGAAAACAACACCCTCCTCGGCGAGGCCCTCGTCGTCGACGAGTTCTCGATGGTCGACCTGCCGCTCATGTTCCACCTCCTCAGGGCCGTCCCGCCGTACATGCGCCTCATCCTCGTCGGCGACAAGGACCAGCTCCCGTCGGTCGGGCCGGGGAACCTCCTGCACGACATCATCGAATCCGGCGCGGTCGACGTCGTCCGGCTCGACGAGATCTTCCGGCAGGAAAAGGAGAGTCTCATCGTCGTCAACGCCCATCGGGTCAACCAGGGGCAATCGCTCCTCCACGCGCCCAAAGACGACAAGGACTCCGATTTCTACTTCATCCGCCAGGACGACGACCGCAAAGCCTTCCAGACCATCCTCAAGATGTGCTCGTCGAGCATCCCCTACAAGCTCGGCCTGAGCCCGCTCTCGCCGCAGATCCAGGTCATAAGCCCGATGTACAAGGGGGTCGTTGGCGTCGACAACCTCAACGTCGAGCTGCAGGCCCGGCTCAACCCGGGCGGGGAGGGTCTTCAGGTCGGGACGCGAGTCTTCAAGCCCCGGGACAAGGTCATGCAGGTCCGCAACGACTATGACAAGGACGTCTTCAACGGCGACATCGGCTCCGTCGTCCACATCGACCGGGCCAAGTACCGCTTGCTCGTCGACTTCGACGGGCGGACGGTCTGCTACGAAAAGGACGAGCTCAACGACGTTACCCTGGCCTACGCCGTGTCCGTGCACAAGTCGCAGGGCAGCGAGTACCAGGCCGTCATCATGCCCCTGATGACACAGCACTTCATCATGCTCCAGCGCAACCTCTTCTACACGGCCCTGACCAGGGCCAAGAAGCTGAGCGTCATCGTCGGCTCGTACAAGGCCCTCTGGATCGCCATCAAGAACGACAGCCCGGTCAAGAGGAACTCCCTGCTCAAGGAGAAGCTGGCCCGGCTCGCCGCGTGAGTTCGTTGACTCCCCGCCGTGTTCGGATATAATAATGCCGTCCCCATTGTCCCGAGTGCGAAAGGACGATCTGACCATGGCAGAAAGGCGCTTCGACTCTGTCGCCGACATCATCGCTTTCGCCATCCTCCGAGAGATCGAAGCCGCCGAGGGCTACGCCCGCATCGGCGCCGTCGCCAAGACCCCCGGGTTGAGGGAGCTCGCCGCCGAGCTCCGCGGGCAGGAGGAATCGCACCGCCGCCTGCTCGAGGAGCTGCCCGTGGAGACGCTCAGGGAGCTCGGGACCGCCTTCGTCCCCGACCTCCATATCGTCGACGCCCTGCCCGACGAGAAGCTCTCGGGCGACATGTCCATCCAGGAGATGCTCATCTTCTCCGCCAAGAAAGAGGCTCAGGCCGTCGCCCTCTACGAATCGCTGGCCCGGCTGGACGGGGCCTCGGGGCACGAACGGATCTTCCAGTTCCTGGCCGGCCAGGAGCGCGAGCACAAGCTCAAGCTCGAGGCCGAATACGAGCGGCAAGTCCTGCAGGAAAACTGAAAGGAGAACGCCATGGACAAGTACGAATGCACCGCCTGCGGCTACATCTACGATCCCGCGGTCGGCGATCCGGATAACGGCATCCCGCCCGGGACGAGCTTCGAAAGCCTTCCGGACACCTGGGTTTGCCCGCAGTGCGGCGTCCCCAAGGACCTTTTCGTCAAGCTCGGCTAGGGTCCGGACCGGAGCCTTCACGGACGTGAACGTGGTCATCGTCGGCGGCGGGTTGGCGGGCACCATGGCCGCCAAGACCCTGCGTGAGCTCGATCAGGACGTCAGGATCGAGATCTTCGCCGAAGAGGAGTGCCCTTATTATCCCCGCCCCAACCTGGTCGAGTTCGTGGCCGGCCGTATGCCCTGCGAGAAGCTCTTCGCTTTTCCCGAAGGCTGGGCCGAGAAGCAGAGGATCGTCCTCCACCTCGGCGAGAAGATCGTGCGGGTGCGGCCCGCGGACAAGACGATCGAGACGGCCTCGGGCTCCTCGAGCCGCTATGAGGCGCTGCTCCTCGCGACGGGCGCCCGCGCCGCCGTCCCGCCTATCACGGGCGCGGACATGAAAGGTGTCTTCGTGCTGCGGACGCTGGCCGATGCGCAGGACCTCATCGAGCATCTCGGCACGCACCGGCGCGTCGCCGTCCTCGGCGGCGGACTGCTCGGCCTGGAGATCGCCCGGGCCATCCGCGGCCGCGAGGCCGAGGTCGACGTCATCGAGTTCTTCGACCGGCTCCTGCCCCGCCAGCTCGATCCGCAGGCCGCCGCCCTTCTCAGGACGCAGTTCGAGAAGTCCGGGATCTCGGTCCGGCTCGGTACGGTCACCAAGGAGATCCTCGGGAACGGAAGCGTGAGGGGCCTGCGATTCGAGTCGGGCGCCGAGCTGGCCGCGGACGCCGTCATCGTCGCCGCCGGCATCAAGCCCGACACCGGCACGGCCGTCGAAGCGGGCCTGCAGGTCGCGCGGGGGATCGTCGTCGACGACCGCCTGCGGACCTCCGTGCCCGGGATCTTCGCCGCCGGGGACGTCGCGGAGCACCGGGGCCGGATCTACGGCATCATCCCGGCGGCCTTCGAGCAGGCCCGGGCCGCGGCCTACAACATGCTCGGCCAGGACAAGCCCTACGCCGGCACGATGCCGTTCAACACGCTCAAGGTCGCCGGCCTCTACGTCACCTCCGTGGGCGAGATCGACGCGGCGGGACCCGGCTATGAATCGCTCGTCCGGACCGTCCCCGAAGCCGGACTCTACAAGAAGATCGTCCTCCAGGAAGGCCGCCTCGTCGGGGCGATCTGGATGGGCACGAAAAAAGGGGCCGCGGAGATCAGCCGGCTCGTCACCCTCCACACGGACGTCGAGACCCGGAAACAGGACGTCCTCGAGGACGAATTCGATTTCGGGGAGATCCAATGAGCCACAAGTCCGCCCTCGCCGCCGCCGCCCTGGTCCTCGCTCTCGCGCTCCCGGCCCGGAGCCAGGTCAAGTACGGGGGCTATCTGGCCATGGAGTACATCAAGGGGCAGGCCGAAAGCGCCTTTCCCCACGGGAATTTCGAGAACCTCCTGGCCGGCTTTCTGGCCGGAGGCCGGGTGGGGGAGAAGTTCGGCTTCACCGTCGAGGTCCGCGCCATCGGGATCGACACCTTCGACCTGGATCAGGCCTGGGCCGGCTTCCTGCCTTCCGAGGCCGTCACCGTCCGGGCCGGGCTGTATCTCGTGCCCTTCGGCGGCTGGAACACGGCCAGCCGTCCCCATGAAACCCTTCTCCTCCGGACGCCCCTCAACCTGGAGTACCTCTACCCGGCGAGCTGGCGCGACCTCGGCGTCGTCGTCGAGGGGCGGCTCGGGGTCCTGACCTACGCGGCCTATCTGGGCAACGGCCTCGCCGAGACGACGGACACTCTCTCCTATGGCCAGCAATTCCGCGACAACAACACGGACAAGTCCAAGGGCGGACGGATCGGGCTCAATGCCGGTCAGGCGATCAAAGTGGGCGTCTCCTATTACACGGGAAAGTACGACGATCAGGATATGCGCGACCTGACCCTCGAAGGCGCGGACCTGTCCTGGGTGACCGAGCAGTGGGAGATCCACGGCGAGTACACCAAGGCCCTCATCGAGAACCCGCAGCCGTTCGAGAGGGGAGAGTCCGAAGGCTATTCCATCTGGGCGGGCATGGGGTTCAAAGGCCTTCAGCCCGTCGGCAGCTTCCAGAAGCTCAAGGTCTCGGACACGTATCACGGCGGCGGGATCGATCTCGACCGCAGCCGCTGGACCGCGGGGCTGCGCTACGTCCTGAGCTCCACTTTCTTCGTCAAGGCCGAATACGATTGGAACAGGGAGAAGGGGACGGTCCTCAAGAACAACCAGTGGCAGGTCCAGGTGGGGCTGAGCTTCTGACCCGCACGGCATTCCCGTCAAAGGATTAGGCATGGCCAATCTGCTCGTTCTCGGAACCCAGTGGGGAGACGAAGGCAAGGGCAAGATCGTCGACCTGCTGACACCGGCCTTCGACATCGTCGCCCGATACCAGGGCGGACATAACGCCGGCCACACGGTCTGGGTCCGCGGCCGGAAGATCGTCCTTCATCTCATCCCCTCGGGCATCCTCCATCCCGGGACGCTCTGTGTTATCGGGAACGGACTGGTCATCGCCCCGGCCGCCTTCTTCAAGGAGACGGGCGACCTCGAAGGCCAAGGGGTCGGCGCCGGCCCGGACCGTGTCGCGGTCAGCCGCGGCGCGCACCTCATCATGCCCTGGCACCCCCTGTCCGAGAAGGTCTCCGAGGACCGGCGAGGCGACAAGAGAATCGGGACGACCTGCCGCGGCATCGGCCCGGCCTATGAAGACAAGGCGGCCCGCCTGGGCGTCCGGGCCGGGGACCTGACCGACCTCGGCGTCCTGCGCGAGAAGATCGTCGACGCTGTCGCCGCCAAGGCCTCTCTGTTCCGGGCCTCCGGACTGCCGGCCCTCGACCCCGAGGCGATCTATCGGGAATACGCCGGCTGGGCCGAGAAGCTCGGCCCCTATCTCCGGGACGTTTCGGAGCTTCTGGACGAGCGGATGAAGCTCGGCCAGAACGTCCTTTTCGAAGGGGCCCAGGGGACCCTTCTCGACCTCGATCACGGCACGTATCCTTATGTGACGTCTTCGAGCTCGACCGCCGGCGGGGCCGCGACGGGCCTCGGCGTCGGGCCGCGGATGATCCACGGCGTCCTCGGCATCACCAAGGCCTACACGACGCGGGTCGGCAGCGGGCCGTTCCCGACCGAGCTCAGCGACGAGATGGGCCGGACGATCGCGAAGCGCGGCGACGAATTCGGGGCCACGACGGGACGGGCGCGCCGCTGCGGTTGGTTCGACGCCGTGGCCGTGCGTTACGCATGCCGGGTCAACGGCATCGACAGGATCGCGCTGACGAAACCCGATGTCCTCGCCGGGCTCGGGGACATCCCCGTCTGCACCGGCTATCGTTACAGGGGGCAGGTCCTCAGGAGCTTCCCGTCCGAGCCCTGGATCCTCAAAGAGGTCATTCCCGAATACCGGAGCCTGCCGGGCTGGCCCGGGTCCCTTCACGGGGCCGCCGAGCCGGAGGCGCTGCCGCGGGCCTTCGCCGATTACATGCGCGTCCTCGAGGACCTCATCGAGACCAAGGTGGCCATCGTCTCGACGGGAGTCGAGCGCGGCGAGACCGTGTTCATCGACGAGGAGCTGCGGGGGATCGTCGACCCGGCCAAGGTCCGCGCGGCCGTGGGCGTCTGAGGGAGGGGAGGGAGCGCACATGGGGGGCAGGGCCGTCGAGAGGATCGAGATCAGCCGGCCGGCCCTCGTCCACAACATCCGCGAGTTCCGCCGCCTCGTCGGGCCGAAGAGGAAGTTCCTGGCCGTCGTCAAGGCCAACGCCTACGGTCACGGCATTCTCGAGGTCGCCGCGATCGCGGTCGCCGAAGGCGTCGACTGGCTCGGCGTCGATTCCGTCGATGAGGGCGCCGCGCTCCGCCGGGCCGGCATCGGCGTGCCCATCCTCGTCCTGGGATACGCGCCGCTCGCTTCCCTTGAAGAGGCCGTCCTTAAGGACCTGCGCCTCACCGTCTACAACCGGGAGATCGTCGCCCGGCTCGGCGATCTGGCCGCCCGGCTCCATAAGAGCGTGCGCGTCCACGTCAAATTGGAGACGGGGACCTGGCGCCAGGGCGTCGCGGCGAAGGACATCGCCGCGTTCGTCCGGGATGTCCGCAAGCGGCCCGGCCTCGTCGTCGAGGGCCTGTCCTCCCACTTCGCCAATATCGAAGACACGACCAAGCACGATTACCCGCGCCGCCAGCTCGAGGTCTACCGGGCGTCCTGCCGGGCGCTCGAGAGCGGCGGCGCGCGCATTCCGCTCAAGCACATGTCCTGCACCGCCGCGACGATCCTCTTTCCCGAACCGGGCTTCAACCTGGCCAGGGTCGGGATCGGCCTCTACGGGCTGTGGCCGTCCAAGGAGACTTACCTCTCTTGTCTGCTCGACAAGAAGGAGCCCCTGTCGCTCGAGCCGGTGCTCTCCTGGAAGGCCCGCATCGCCCAGGTCAAAAAGGTCCCGGCTGGCGCCGACATCGGCTACGGCTGCACCTACCGGACGACCCGGCCGACCGTTCTCGCCGTCATCCCGGTCGGGTATTTCGACGGCTACGACCGCGGCCTCTCCAACGCGGCCCACGTCCTGCTCAAGGGGCGCCGGGCGCCGGTGCGGGGGAGGGTGGCTATGGATTTCTTCATGGCCGACGTCACCGACGTCCCCGGCCCGAAGCCCGAGGACGAGGTGACCCTTCTCGGGACGGACGGCCGGGAACGGATCACTGCCGAGGACCTGGCCTCGCTCGCCGGGACCATCAGCTACGAGATCCTGGCCCGGATCAACCCCCTCATCCCCCGCATCGTCATCTAGAAAAAGGGGGCATTTCTAGCGTCCCCATTTTTTTTGCTTCCATATACTACTATTCCTGTAGACATTATTGTATGATAGGCATGTCCGAGAGGTGTGATCATGATGGTCATGGGAAAGAAGGCGGAGCTGAAGGATATCATCCGCGAGCTCAACGCCGGCGGCGATGTCGAGGCCCTGAAGAAGCGCTTCGCGGCGCTCGCCCAGGAAGTCTCCGGCGCGGAGATCGGGGCCATGGAGCAGGAGCTCCTCGACGAGGGCCTGCCGGCGGAGAAGATCCGGAAGCTCTGCGATATCCACGTCAAGGTCTTCGGGGAATCCCTCGAGGCCCAGCCCGCTCCGACCACCGTTCCCGGGCATCCCTTGCACACGCTCGCGGAGGAGAACAAGGCCCTGAAGGGTATCCTGGCCGAGGTCCGGGCGGCCCTCGCCGGGATCAAGCCGGGTCCCGGGACCGAGATCGCGCCGGCCGACGCGGCCCGGCTCAAGGACCTGCTCGACTACCTGTCCCAGGTCGAGAAGCATTATCTAAAGAAAGAGAATCAGCTCTTTCCCCGTCTCGAGAGCAAGGGCATCACCGGCCCGTCCAAGGTCATGTGGGCGGTCCATGACGACATCCGCGCCCATCTGAAGGATCTCAGGCGGGCGCTCCACCTCGGTGACGCCAATCTCGTCGTGCGCTCCGCGAATTGGGTCCTCCACGAGATCGAGGACATGGTCGCCAAAGAGGAAAAGATCCTATTTCCCATGAGTCTCGAGACGCTCGACCAATCCGACTGGGTCCGGGTCAAGAAGGGGGAGGAGGAGGTCGGCTACGCCTGGATCGCGCCGGCCCCGGCCTGGCCGTCCGCGACGGCCGGCCCGGCGGAGGCCCCCGAGGCCGCGGGCGCCTCGCGTGGCGGGATCGCGCTCGACACGGGGCGCTTGAGCGCCGAGCAGATCGACCTCATGCTGACCCGCTTGCCGGTCGAAATTTCCTTCGTCGACGAGAACGACACCGTCGTCTACTATTCGGCGGCGCCCGAACGGGTCTTTCCCCGGTCGCCGGGCGTCATCGGCCGGAAGGTCCAGAACTGCCATCCGCCGAAGAGTCTCGACGTCGTCGAGCGCATCCTCCGGGCCTTCCGGTCGGGTGAGCGCGACGAGGCCCAGTTCTGGATCGAATCGGGCGGCCGTTTCATCCACATCCGTTACTTCGCGATGCGGGACGGCACGGGCGCCTACCGGGGCTCTCTCGAGGTCACCCAGGATGCCACGGCGATCCGCGGCCTCCGCGGCGAGCGGCGCCTGCTCGACTGGGACAAGCCCGGGGGAGAAGGGGACGTTTGACCTCGCCCGAACGGCGATGGGTCCCATAAATCTCTGGAGGGAGGAACGACATGGCCACCAAGAAAGCGAAGAAGCCGGCCCCCAAGGTCAAGGCGAAAGCCAAGGCCAAGCCCAAGGCGAAGCCCAAGAACGCCCTCGAGTGCGGCGTCTGCGGCTATCGCGTCGTCGTTGACGAGGCTTGCGGCTGCGCCGAGGAGCACGTCCTCATCTGTTGCGGCGCGCCGATGGCCAAGAAGTAGCCGCGCCGGATCGCAGCGCACGGATTCCTTGTCTTGCGGCCCCGGGCGGCGTAAGATAAGAGACTGTCGCCCGGAATAATGAGGAGTTGTCTATGAAAGAAAAAGTCGAACAGGCTTTGGCTAAGGTCCGCCCGGCCCTCCAGGCCGACGGCGGCGATGTCGAGCTCGTCGAGGTCGGAGAGGACGGCGTCGTGAAGGTCCGGCTCAAGGGGGCCTGCGGCGGCTGTCCGATGTCCCAGATGACCCTGAAGATGGGCATCGAGCGGATCCTCAAGAAAGAGGTCCCCGAGGTCAAGTCGGTCGAGGCCGTCTGAGCCCGGCCGCCGGGATTCCGGCTCCGGTGCTCTGAGGGGGCTGCCCCCCCCGCCGGGAGCAGTCCCTGGGAGCGGCCGCGGAAAGGGGAAGCCCATGAAGAGAACCTATCTCGATCACATCGCCGCGACTCCTCTGCGACCCGATGTCTTCGAGGCCATGCGGCCGTTCCTGACCGATATCTTCGGCAATCCCCAGAGCCTCCACGCGGCCGGCCAGGATGCCTTGATCGCCGTCGACGCGGCCCGGGAAGAGGTCGCGGCGCTCGTCGGGGCGACGGCCAGCGAGATCTACTTCACCGCGACCGGCAGCGAGGCCAACAATTTCGCCGTCAAGGGCATGGCCACGGGCCAGCAGGCCCGCGGCCGGCACATCGTCGTCTCGGCCATCGAGCACACCTCCGTCCTCAACTCCGTCAAAGCCTTGGAGCGATCGGGTTTCACGTCGACCGTCGTTCCCGTCGACCGGACCGGCCTGGTCGATCCGGCCGAGGTCGAAAAAGCCCTGACCAAGGAGACGGCCCTGGTCTCCGTCATGACGGCCAACAGCGAGGTCGGGACGATCGAGCCCGTGGCCGAGATCGCCGCGGTTTGCCGTTCCCGCAACGTCCTTTTCCACACGGACGCCGTGGCGGCCGCGGGGACGGTCCCCATCGACGTCAAGGCCCTGGGCGTCGACGCCCTCAGCCTGGCCGGCGACCAGTTCTACGGTCCCAAGGGCGCCGCGGCGCTTTACGTGCGCAAGGGCGCGCGCATCCTGCCCCTCATCGACGGCGGCATCCAGGAAGGCGGCCGCCGGGGCGGGACGGAGAACGTCGCGGGCATCGTCGGGCTCGGCCGTGCCGCCGCCCTGGCCCGGGCCGAAATGGCCTCGCGCACGGCCGCGCTCCTCCCCCTGAGGGACCGCCTTCTCGACGAGCTGCCCCGCCGGATCGAACACGTGGTCGTGTCCGGCTCGCGGACAGCCCGGCTGCCCCACCACGCCAGCTTCTGCATCGAGTTCGTCGAGGGCGAGGCCATGCTCCTGTTCCTCGATATGAAGGGCATCGCCGCCTCGAGCGGATCGGCCTGCACCTCCAAGGCCCTCAAGGCCTCGCACGTGCTCCTGGCCATGGGCTTCGACCACGCCACCGCCCAGGGCTCGCTCGTCTTCAGCCTGATCGACGGCACGACGGACGCCGACATCGAGACCCTGTTCGAGGCCTTCCCGCCCATCGTCGAGCGGCTGCGGGGGATGTCCCCGCTCTACACGCAGTATCTCAAGGAAAGAGGCTCATGATGTACAGCGACAAAGTGATGGACCATTTCGCCAATCCCCGCAATGTCGGCGTCATCGCCGATGCCGACGGCAAGGGCGAGGTCGGCAACCCCGTCTGCGGCGACATGATGACGTTCTATATCAAGGTCAAGGACGACCGGCTGGCCGACGTCAAGTTCCAGACCTTCGGCTGCGGCGCGGCCATCGCCGTCTCCAGCATGGTCAGCGAGATGGCCAAGGGCAAGACCCTGGACGAGGCCATGGCCATCACCAACGAGTCGGTGGCCGAGGAGCTCGGCGGGCTGCCCAAGAACAAGATGCACTGCTCCAACCTCGGCGCCGACGCCCTCCACGAGGCCATCACTAACTATAGGGACAAGCAGTCCGGCCGGGCGGCAAAGGCCGCCGGTACGGCCGTCCTCCACGAGCACGAGGAGGGCTTCGCCTGCCCCTACTGCGACACCGCCCTCGAAAAAGAGGACAAGACCTTCTGCCGGGCCTGCCGGGTCGAATTCGAGGAATGCCCCTCCTGCGGCGGCATCACCAAGAAGGGCGATAAGGCGTGCGTCCACTGCGGCAAGCCTCTCGGCGCAAAGGCCTGAGGCGATGGACGTCTTGGCCCGGATCGCCGAGCTGAAACGGCAGAAGAACGCCGTCATTATCGCCCACAACTATCAGATCGCTGAGGTCCAGGACGCGGCCGATTTCGTCGGCGATTCGCTCGAGCTCAGCCGCAAGGCGGCCGGCCTCGAGGCCTCCACGGTCGTCTTCTGCGGCGTCCATTTCATGGCCGAAACGGCGGCCGTCCTGGCCTCGGGAAAGACCGTCCTCCTGCCCGAGATCGAAGCCGGCTGCCCCATGGCCGATATGATCAACGGCCGCGAGCTCCGGGCCTGGAAGGCCGCCTACCCCGGGCTTCCGGTCGTCTGCTACGTCAACACGAGCGCCGAGGTCAAGGCCGAGAGCGACGTCTGCTGCACTTCGAGCAACGCCGTGGCCGTGGTCAACTCCCTCGGCGTCGACCGCCTCCTCTTCGTCCCCGACAAGAACCTGGCCGCCAACGTCGCTCGGGAGACGGGGAAGACGATCATCGCCTGGGACGGGTACTGCTACGTCCACCACCGCTTCACCCCGCGGGACATCGAGGAATCCCGGGCCCGCCACCCGGAGGCCGAGGTTTGGGTCCACCCCGAGTGTCCGCCCGACGTCGTCGCCCTCGCGGACAAGGTCCTGTCGACGGGCAAGATGGTCCTCGAGGCGCGGGCGACCTCCCGGCGGGAGATCGTCCTGGGCACCGAGAAGGGCATCATCCACCGCCTGAACAAGGAAAACCCGGCGGTGAGGTTCTACCCCGCGCGGGAGTCCGCGGTCTGCGCCCACATGAAGATGACGACGCTGGCCAAGGTCCTCCGGGCCCTCGAAACCGACACCTACCGGGTGGAGGTCCCCCCCGACATCGCCGACAGGGCGCGGGGGGCCATCCAAGCCATGCTCAGAATATCTTAGAAGCGCGGGAGACCATCATGCCCATCGACAAGAACCTCGCGGCCTGGCAGATCCTCGGCGTCGCCATCCGCTCCGAGATCGACGCCGCCGCCTTTTACAAGCGGCTCCAGGGACGGGTCAAGAACGTCCTCCTCGTCCAGAAGCTGAAGTTCCTGGTCCTGGAAGAGGAACACCATAAGAAGATCATCGAGCACCTCCTCGCCCAGAGGTACCCCGACAAGCCGAAGGACGTTCCCGAGTCGTCGCTGATGCCGCCGATCGGCGTCTCGCTCCCGGCCGACCCGGCCGTCCCGGCCCTGTTCGAAGCGGCCCTCCGGGCCGAGGAGATCTCCGAAGCGTATTACAGCGACGCGGCGGAGCGGGTGGAGGACGAGGCCGGGCGCAGGATCCTGGCCTATCTCGGCCGGGTCGAGCGGAGCCACCAGGCCATGATCCGGTCTGAGATGGAGCTCATCAGCAAGTTCCCGGATTACTACAACGTCGAGGACTTCCACATCGCCCAGGATCTCTTTCACGTCGGCCCTTGAGCGGGGCCGCAGGGGAGGCCGTCATGGACGTCGCGCGGCTGCGCATCAAGCCGATCATCCGCCTGCTCAGGAGATCCTACGCGCACCCCGGGACCGCCCTCGAGTACGGCAATCCGCTCGAGATCCTCGTGGCCACGGTCTTGGCCGCCCAGAGCACCGACAAGCTGGTGAACACGGTGACCCCGGAGCTCTTCCGGAAATACCCCACGGTCGAGGCCTTCGCCCGGGCCGACCGGGCCGAGCTCGAGCGGATGATCCATTCGACGGGGTTCTTCCGGATGAAGGCCAAGCACATCATCGGGGCGGCGCAGCGGATCGTCGCAGCTTATGGCGGCGTCGTCCCGGACTCCATGGCGGAGCTCGTGACGCTTCCGGGAGTGGCCCGCAAGACGGCCAACATCGTCCTCTCGGCCGGCTACGGCAAGGCCGAGGGGATCGCCGTCGACACCCATGCCGGGCGCCTGTCCCGGCGCCTCGGATTGAGCCGGGAGGAGGATCCGGTCAAGGTCGAGCGCGACCTCATGGCCCTCGTCCCCGAGAAAGATTGGCTCGATTTCAACTTCCTCCTCGTCGAGCACGGCCGCGCCGTCTGCCAGGCCCGGAAGCCGAAGTGCCCCGAGTGCTTTTTGCGCCGGCTCTGCCCGTCGGCCGTAAAATTCTTCCCCGAGCTCAAGGCGAAATGATCCGCGAAGCCATGCTCTGGGACAAGGCGGACGCCGGGGCCGTCGACTGCCGGCTCTGCGCCCACCGCTGTTTCATCAAGCCGGGGAAGTTCGGCGTTTGCGCCGTCCGCGAGAACCGCGAGGGGCGGCTCGTGACCCACGTTTACGGCGAGGTCGTGGCGGCCCACGTCGATCCCATCGAAAAGAAGCCCCTCTACCACTTTCTGCCGGGCTCGAGCGCCATGTCCATCGCCACCCCGGGCTGCAATTTCCGCTGCGGCTTCTGCCAGAACTGGCAGATCTCCCAGGCCCCGCGGCGCAAGGAGGGCGGCCTTGCGGGCGAGCCGTTCGCTCCGGAAGCGGTTGTCCGCGCGGCCCTCGACTCGGGCTGCCGCAGCATCTCCTACACCTACACGGAGCCGACCATCTTTTTCGAATACGCCTACGACACGGCCCGCCTGGCCCGCGAGGCCGGCCTGGCCAACGCTTTCGTGACCAACGGCTACATGACGGCCGAGGCCCTGGAGACGATCCGCCCGTACCTCGACGCGGCCAACGTCGATCTCAAGGCCTTCCGTGACGAGAGCTACAAGAAGACCTGCGGCGCGCGCCTCGAGCCCGTCCTCGATTCGATCCGCTTGATGAAGACGCTCGGGATCTGGGTCGAGGTGACGACGCTCGTCGTGCCCGGACTGAACGACGGCGCCTCGGAGCTCGAGGCGATCGCCGGATTCATCGCCTCGGTCGACCCGGACATCCCCTGGCACATCAGCCGCTTCCACCCCGACTTCGAGTACACCCAGGCCCCGGCGACGCCCGTCGCGACGCTCCGCGCCGCCGCCGCGGCGGGCCGTCGCCAAGGCCTCCGCTACATCTACGTCGGGAACGTGCCGGGCGAAGGGGAGGACACCCTTTGCCGGACCTGCGGGACGGCCCTCATCCGCCGGCGCGGCTTCACAATCGTCGCGAACGTTCTCAAGGATTCCGCCTGCCCGACCTGCGGCACTCTGCTCGCCGGCCGGTTCAGCTGAGCCGGCCCGCTCTTGTTTCCGCCGTGAAACCGATATAATGGTTCTTTGCCAGGAGGCCCCATGAACATGAAGATACGGCTGAGGGCGGCGCTCGTCCTCCTTCTCACTATCTCGATAGGCGCTTCGGTCAGACTCGCGGCCCAGGGCCGCCAAGCCCCGCCCCCCGAATACAAAGAGCTCGTCGCGGCTTCCCAGCTCGCGGACCCGGCCCTGCGGCTGAAGGAATTCGAGAGGATCAAGGCCGCCTATCCGAACACGCAATATCGAGAAGCCATCGAGGCCAGCATCCTGGACGCCAAGGTGACGCTCGCCGTGACCCTTGACGACGTGATCGCTCTGCAGAGGGCTTTCCTGGCCGGGGGCCAGGGACCGGCCCGGCTCCAAAAGCCCGTGGCCATGGCCGTTCAGCTTCTCAACCACCCCCGGCTGGAGTCCTTCGATCACGCCAAGGTCCTCGACATCGCCCTGGCCTACCGCGGGGCGACCCTGAGGGCCGCGGCCGATCCCGCCTCTTTCGAGGGCGTTCCCCAGGAGCAGAGGGACATATTCAAGGCCAGCATCCTCAGCGCGGTGGAGCTGCTGACGGCCCGGGCCTTCCTCAACGCGGGGGATACCGAGAAGGCGATGGCCTCGATCGAGGCCTACAGGAAGGCCGGCGGGGCCACGAGCGGGAACTATCACTACGTCCTGGCCGGTATCCTCGAGAGCACCGGCAAGACCGCCGAAGCTTTGGAGTCCTATCTTGCGGCCGCGGTCGAGAAGTACGCCGACTCCGCCGCCAAGGCGAGAGTGATCTATACCACGCTTCACGGCTCGGCCGAGGGCTTCGATGCCGCGCTCGCGGCCAAGGTCAAGGCCCTGCCCTTCAAGCCGGCCCCGTTTAAAGCCCCGTCCGGGTGGAAAGGCAAGGCCGTCCTGGCGGAGCTTTTCACGGGCTCGGAATGCCCCCCCTGCGTCGGCGCCGACCTGGCCTTCGACGCGCTCATCGAGACATTCCCGGCCGAGTATCTGGCCGTCCTCGTCTACCATCTGCCCATCCCGCGGCCGGACCCGATGATGAACCCGGCGACCGCCCTGCGCGCCGGCGCCTATGACGTCGGCAGCACGCCGACGGTCGTTATCGACGGCACGAACAAGTCCCTCGGCGGCGGCGGCCGCGGCGCGGCCGAAGGCAAGTTCGCCCAATACCGGGGCGCGATCGAGCCGCTTATCGCCGAGACCCCCGGCGTCTCCCTGATCGTCCGGGCCTCGCTCGCCGGCGATATGGTCAAAGTGGCCTACGATCTCGATAAGGCGGTCCCGGGGGCGGAGTACGTCCTCGTCCTTGTCCAGGACGAACAGGAGCACAGGGGGTCCAACGGCGTCGTCTTCCACAAGATGGTCGTGCGCGATCTCGTCGTCATCGACCCGGTGGGGCCCAAGTCGGCCTCGATCGATCTGGCCGCTTCGGAAAAGGCCGCCGACGCCTTTCTCACGGAATTCGAGAAGTCCTACACTCGGGTGCCGGGATTCAAATGGGAGGTCCGGCGCAACGCGCTCCCGCGCCAAGGTCTGCGGGTGGTCCTCTTCGCCCAGGACAAGGCGTCGGGGAAGGTCCTGAACGCCGTCGTCGCCGAGGTCAAGTAGACCGTTGACCTGATTCCCCATATCGCCTATACTAACCGTCGGGTGCGCAGCGCACAGGGCGTCGCGCAGGTTTCAAATAACGGATGGTCGGGCCGCCATCCATATCGTTCAGGGTGTTTCCTTTTTGCCCTGAAATCAGCGCTTGTTGAAAGCGCCGATATGGAGGCCCGGTGACCGTTCCCAGTCAACAAGTCCCCACAAAGCCCGAATCATCCGGCGGATGCCTATCTATCTTAGTTCGCCTGACTTGGATATTCGGGGCGAGTCTCTTGGTCTTTGGCGCTATCTTTATAATCCAGCGTGATGCCCCTGGTCTAGCCGATATCATGTTTTGGCTGATTGCCCTCGGGCTCATCTTGACCCGCTATGTCGATATCAGGTATCTCAAAGGGGAGACTGCGGATAATAAACCGGCGACACTCAAGCATTGGCGCCGGTATTCGGTGATCCTGGTGATAGCGGCCGGATTGCTCTACCTTCTGGCGAAGATCATCGCCCCGTCAAATCTTCTGTAGCGGATCTCCGGCGGGAGATCCCGTTTACCGTATTTCCCGAGGAGGTCCCATGACTCAAGGCATGACGACCAGCGGCTGGATATTCTTCGTGTTCGGCTGGGGCTTCATCCTGGCCCTCTCCTTCTATTGCTTCCGCCGTGTCCTCTTCTCCAAGAAGCCCGAGGTCGTCGTCGAGGCCGGCGGCCGCGAGCAGTGGGGCTCGCGCATCGGTCTCATCCTGGCCGTGGCCGGCAACGCCATCGGCCTGGGCAACTTCCTCCGCTTCCCGGTCAAAGC
>Ga0214473_10000396_pt1 | contig 61108 bp, 54 predicted proteins | sample RVTome_7_FD_203509 | JGI IMG/M metagenome (GOLD analysis project Ga0214473, IMG submission 203509) | Soil microbial communities from uranium-contaminated site in the Upper Colorado River Basin, Wyoming, United States - RVT98D197 | ecosystem: Environmental > Terrestrial > Soil > Contaminated >... | reverse complement strand
TCCGCTATCTGTTTGTAAGGATTAGTTATGCTCACTCCTTTACTGTGTAATATCTGTAGCTTTCTCTTGAGAAAGTAAGTATTGATCTTACCCTCGTTGAGTGCTTCCCTTATCTCCGGAGTATCTGCCAGATAGAAACCTACGGCTCTGAGAAACTCCAGCTCCCTACCTTTGATATTCCTGAAGTCTTCAAGAACCTTGGGAACATTAACAGAGGGGGCTCCTCTGAAATCCCGGGAGATATACAGACTATCAAATGTAGTGCTGAACTCTTGGTGGAACCTTCTTGGGACCTGTCTGATATTAGCTGCTACGTTACCTATAGTCAGAGTATATACCTCCTTACCAGTCTCATAGTCTACTCCCTTATCATCACGGGTGGACTTATTTATATTTACCTGTATAAGTGGTATCTCTACCTTACTGAAGTCCCTGTAGAACTTTCTCCACATATCATATGATGAGAAGTCCTTAAAGTTAACAGGAGCTCCTAGCTTAGTAAGTAACTGGGATATCTCTGGCATGGACTTAGACTCCTTCACAAGTCTGCTATACATATCCTGCATATCTAAGCTACCTGTAAGGGTCTTGGTAAGTCTTTCGAAGACCTGCTTAAAGTCAGTAAGCTCAGGTACACCAAATCTGTCCAGTACAGGATGGTTATTCTTAACCTTGTGCAGGCCTCTTATGAGATACAGAGACTCCTTACTTGCCAGCTGCTTTATGGAAAGCTCATTGCCATTACGGTCATGTCCCTTGAGTCCTTTATCAAAGGCCTCTATATCGGTTCCTTGTTCTTCCTGTAAATCCAGTTCTCTTAAGCCTGGGGCAAGGTACTTACTCTTGGTTAGATGATAAGCTATGAGTCCCTTGGTAAGTCTTCCTGAGATTGCAAGATCAACATCTCCAAAGTTGAAGATAGCGAAATCAAGTGTATTCAGGCTGGCTTGTGCTCTTTGTCTCTCAAGATCATTAACTGCCTCTGTTATCTTCAGACGAGCCTTCTCCCGTAATTTCAGAAGTCCTGTATCAGGATCATTCAATACGTAGTCATAGGCTATTCTAAGGCCTTCCGGGTTACGAAATAACATAGAAGTGAACCGATAGGATCCTGTCTCGAGATTAGAGGCATCTATGAGACCTGATATAAGAGAATCCATAGTGTTCACCAGCTGCCGGGAATACTCTTTGTCCAGTGGCTGTCCCTCCTCTTCCTTAAGTCTCTCTACTCCTTTGTTGAGGACTCCAAACTGTACGTTGCTGAGAGCAGGTCTGTACTCGTTGATGTTACCAAACCAAAGTTTATCATACAGCTCACGGATACCTGATACTGACAGCTGCTGGGTGAGGACATCGTTTGTGCCCACTCTGGAAAATAGAGATCTGATAAACTCCCATATTCTCTGGAATATGTTATTTCTGGTAGGTCTGTTGGTAAGTAGAGTTCGTCCATCTGATAGTACGTATTTGCGAAAGTCTTCTGCGAGATATTCCTCTATCTGGAAGTCTGAGGCTAGTGAGAAAGGCACCTGCATACCGGAGAGGGTAGTCAGCTTTCCCTTAATCTTCCTCACTTCATTATATAAGTTCTTCTTCTGATCTCTTGTGAGGTACATCTGGGAGAAGCCGTGCCAGGCCTCATGGTAGAGATCTGTATAATTAGCTCCCTTATACAGAGTGATGCCGTTAGTTGTCCAGGTGGCAAAAGCATCTGAGTTCACTATGTTGAACATTTCCTGGAAGGGGAGATGCTTCGAAAGGGGACCTGACTCATACCATCTTTTAGCAGCTTCTATCTGCTCAGGCGTAGCATCATTAGTCATGAGGTTAGACTTTCTGAGTTCCTTAAACCGGTCCTTGGCTGACTTACCTGTAACAGGTTTATCTGAGGGAGTCTCCGGGGTGATAGTTGCATCTACCTCAGGTTTGTCGGGTAGTACGAGCTCTTCCTTACGGGAAGGCTCTATCTTATCAAGTTCTTCTACAGGTACTCTGAATGAGAGATAAGCATTAAGCTGCACTACCTGGTTCTTCTCATTAGGCTGTGCAAAGACACTGATGATGCTCTTGAGATAGTCTCTGTAGTTGCGGTTCTCGGTCCTGATTATATCTCCTGCTATATCAAAGTGAGTATAGCCTGTTCTGAGACTATTGGAGTCTATATTAATAAACTGACTGGAGAGGTAGTCTGATATCAGCTTCTTAGCTTCGGATATCTTCTGGGGAGTTGAAAGATCTAACTTCTCTGTGTTGAGTCTTATGATAAGCTCCTTATAGGTATCAGAGGGAATCACATCCAGCTTACCTTTCCAGGAAAGTGCATAAGCCTTGAATATGTTCTTTCTCTCAAGTGCTGTTAGCTTTCTACGGTCACCCGAGATAGGATCTATAGTATGAAGATCGTCTAGAAGCAGGGAGGAGAGTTTATCTGCCATGTCTTTACCTACCAAGGGACGGTCTACCTGAAGACTCTTGTCTAACCCTTCTATCTTTACATAGTTAGCTCCTACAGTTTCTCCTTCTGTACCCTTAGATGTATAGATAGTAAAGGACTTACCCTTCAGATCGAGGGTATTTAAGGGAGTAGATACAAGTTTGCCATCCCTGGAGAAGTCATTAGAGATAGTCCCGTAGCTTCCTCCGGTTATATCCATTATAACCTTGTTGTTCCCAGGGTTGCCAAGTATATACTCTCTTATAGCATAAAGTTGTCTGAACTCCTTCTGGGTGAGATTATCTGCTTCTTCTACAGATATACCAAGATTAGCGGCTATCTCTTCCACAGACTGTATATTCTGTTTCCTGAGACTATACCTATCGTTCTCTAATAGAGGTACTCTCATAGCGAGATGAGCTATCTTTCCTTCATCTGAACCTGTGATCTCTCCCTTGTCGTTAAAGTAATAAGGAAAGCCATAGACATCTGTTATGACTAGAGATACACCTCTTTCATGTGCTATTCTTGCTTCTTCCCCACCCTTATCCAGAAATTCCTGCAGGCCCTTGTAGAGATTATCAAAAGGTATCTGGGTAGATGACATAGCTGTGAGTCGGAAGCCTCTGCGATTACTATAAGTTATCTCTTGTCCGTCTTCCTTACCTGATGTTTGAAGAGCTCTGAATATAGATCTGGCTATGTTGTAGTGAAAGGCCTTGTCGGGGTCTGCTATATCAGTACGTTTACCGTTTATATATAAAGCTTCCTGTCCTGTTGTAGTAAGTCCCGAGGAGGGCTTAGCTTTCCATGTACTGGTAGTCTCAACTGACTTTGTGAGTTCATGAGGAGTCAGCTCTGGTTCCTGCACAGGATTAAGTGAGTTCTCATTCTCACTTGCTGCAGCATCTTTCACATCTTCCTCTATCCCCTCTCCTATACCCAGGAAGTCTTCTACATTTTGGAAGTTCTCGAAGTCAGATATTACCTGGTAGAACCGGTTCATATCTGTAGTCTTGGTTACGTGCTTACGAACCTCTGGATTAAAGGATATAACTCTCTGTATGTTCTCAGGCACGAGCTGGGCATAGGTTTGCGCAAGAGCCTTATCATTACTCTTGGAAAGTACCCTGTCATATATAGATCTGATATAAGAAGGCAAGTCAAAAGGGGTGCCAGACTTCAGAATTGTCCTGAGATCCCCGTCTACCTTCTTAAGGTGACTATCGAGCTGTTCCTGTGTTAATGTACAGTTCATTTCTTACATCCAAGACTGTTATCAAATTCATCATCTATGTCCTTCTGGGAGCGGTTCTTGTTCTCATCCAGTATTCTCTTGGTTCTTTCGACATCCCCCTCAGACTTCTTCTGAAGTTCCATATTCTGTCTGGCTATCTCCGTCTCTTGAGCAGTTGGAGGCTTACTAATAAGTTCTGGCTTCATACCTGGTTCGTATTTAAGTTCTACCTGCTCCTTAATCTTGTCTGCAGGTATGATGCGTACTGCTCCTGTCTCTTGTCCCAGTCTCCGGACTTGTATCTCTGTATTACTACGCGAAGTTACTTTAACTTTCCTCATAGAGGGATCCTTAAGCAGGAGAATATCTCCTTTCTTAATATCTTTTATAGTGATGTTCCTCACGAGCTGATTCCTGGCCTGTGTAAGCATCTGGTCAAGCTCTGAAGCAGGTATATCTACTTCTCCTGTACTAATCATCTCTGCAAGTTTGTTCTCTACATCATCCAGGTCTTTCTGAGTCCTGGCCTTCTCTAGCAGACGATGTACTTTAGTATACTGTGTAAGTTCCTCAGGTAAAAGGATTCTTACAGGAACATTATCTACCTGAGCCTGCTGATATGCAAGATAACGATGGTGACCATCTATAATCTCATACTTGTCACCGGCTTTTCTGACTTTTATGGGAGGTATGGTTTCTCCCTTAAGGATAGCCTCTGTAATATCTTCCACCAGGGAAAGATCTTTCTCCTGCTCCGGCTCTGTAGGAACAAGAGAGGTTATAGGTACTGTCATTAGCACCTCTGGTGCTTCCGGGGCAACAGGGGGTCTGGGAATCTCCTCAGTAGCTACAGCTTCGGGCTTGGGTGTGATCTTAGCTTTTCGTCTCTCATAATCTTCAATGATCTGTCCTGCTTTGACAGAAACTTTGACCCATGACTCAAAGCCTATAGAAGGATCTCCTTCCCTCTCACGTCTGACAGACTCTACTGTATGAGCTTCTTTGAGTCTCTGCAAAAGATCTGTAGGCATCTTAGAGGTGTCCCGGGGTTTCAGGCGGAGTAGCTCTTCTTCCTCTTCTTCAGGAGTAACAATAGTTTCTTCGGGTTCTTCTGCAGGAGTGATATCCTCAGGAGTCTCCTCTTTAATAGGCTCTTCTGATACAGCCTTCTCATGATCTTTTATGATGTCCGCTACTTCTTCATACTTATCAGTGCCTCTCATAACAGGGATCCTGTTTACAGTATCATAGAACTCCTCAGGCATAACTCCTGACTTCTGGTACTGCTCAAGGGACTCCGCATCAAAGACTATCCCCTTATCCATAAGCCGGTTGATAAGAGCGTTGGTCTCCCTTACCTTATTCATTTCCTCCTGGCCTTTAAGTATAGTCTCCTCCTTGTTGTCGTACATCTGTCTCATCCACTCTGTAGTCCTGCTAACATGCTCTGAGAAGCCTTTAGGATCATGTAAGAGATTGACCGCCTCCGAAAGGTTATGTGCATCCTGGTTAAGCTCATAGAAGTCCCTGAGCTTAACAAAAGAGTCATCTATCTTTTCGTTAAACTTAAAACTGTCACTAACCTTAGCCAGATAATTAAGGTGCGTCTTGTAAGCCTTGTCTAGCTTCCTGAGAGCTTCCTCCTGATCTTTAACCTGTTCTTCTCTGAGAAACTCAGGAGAGATACTCTCGGGAAGATCTTCCTTCTTTAGTTGCTTAAGTATTTCTTCGTTGGTCAGGGTACTTCTATAGTGATCCAGAGCTTCTGCAAAAGCTGAGAGACTTGATAACTTCTTCTGCTTATCCTTAAGAAGCTTTTTACCCTCAGCAGTAGTAGAGTCTTTAAAGGCTTTAATCTCTTGCTCAAGAGTTGAAAGCTCTGTTAAAAGTCCACCGGGATCAAGCATCATTCCAAAGTCCGTAGAAGAAACTTTCTCCAGAGGTTTGTTAGAGATAAGATCCTCTGTGATAGACTTCATTCTCTCTACTGTCCTGTCAAAGGAGTGTCCCATAAAGACTGCATTATTCCGGGCAGTCTCAAAAGCTGACCAGGATATAGCTTCACTATTATACTCAGGAGTACCTCCCTTGTACCTCTTAGGATCGAAGGGATTTGGGAACTTAGTCTTGAGAAGATTATACCGGTTCTTTATTCCCTCAGCACGGCTCACTACCTGATCTATAGTCGAAGATACTTTCTCGGGATCCTCTATCTGAAATGCTTCTTTAAGAGTCTCCGGGTCCATCTCTCTAACTCCACGGAGTCTGTCCAGAAATACGTCATAGGTACCTGTTCTCAGTGCAGTGTAGATATGTTGATATACTGAAGCATCCTTCAGATCCTGGAAGGACTTCTGATCCCCTCTCTCCATAGCTTCCTGTGAAGCTTTTGCATTATTAGCTTGTGTAGCCAGGTTAACTATATCAGGGGCGAAGTATTTAAGCGGGTCCTTATAGAGACTATTCAGAGTAGTTACCAGGTTACCGGTGTACTCTGCCTTCTTCTTTTTGTACTCATTATACTGATCAGGTTTAAAGTACTTGCTATAACTCACGGTTGCCCACTTAGGCAGACGGGTTATGGGTTGGACGAGTCCTCCCATGAGGAATCCTGAAGCAAATGTGTCGAAGCCCTGGGCACTGAACTGCTTACCCATATTAGAATACACAGAGGCCATAATATGATCTGCTCCGCTCTTGGAGGGATCTCTATACAGGTTGGTGTAATAGTCTTTTGCGGCTCCTGAGATAACTTCCTGTGAAGTCTCCTGAAGACCTTCTGCGAGATTTGCACGGAAGTAGTTCATTCCGGACTTGCTGAATATTCTGGGTGCAGTAGTAATAGTGGTTCTTAGAGATCTGTCTACTACCGAAAAGGGATCTTTGGCATCTGCCGCAGCTCTCTTACTAAACCTGATCTTGTTACCCGCAGCATCTACTATATCATCTGATATCTTACCTAGAGGTTGAAAGCCTCTGAACAGAGCGTCGAAGGTTATCCTGTTGGTGTAGTATATAGTCGGGAGATTAGCTATGGTAGTAGCATATGCTGCACTATGAGAAGTCTCTGCTATAGCCTGTGCTTCCTTATCATTAGGCATTCTGCCGTTCTTCTTATAGAACTCTTCTGTAAGTGTCCGGTCAGTCTCGAGCTGTACCATTCCTCCTTCGAGCTTACCTTCAGCCAGTGCAAAGTTGATATCACGTACGTCTCTGTAGAAAGATCCAAAGGCTGAGTTTCTCCTGGCGTAATCCAGAAGGTTATCAGCTTTAGCTAGTCCTGAGAGATAAGCTCCTGTACGATCAAAAGGCATCACAGCCTTACCTAGAGATTTGGATGCTTCCCAGAACTGTCTTGCAGCTCCTGCTTCCTGTATACCCTTGAAGGCTTGCCATGTTCCCTTAATACCCTGAGTGAAGTGACCTAACTTACTAAAGGCGCTGGTTGCCCGTGCTCCTCCTGCTACGAGGCTTGATCCTCCTGTTACAGGTGCCAGGGCTGTCATTAGTAGTTCTTCTGTAATGAGCTCTCCCATTATACCGAAAGTATACCCGGAGTTCAGAAAGAGGTTAGTAGTAAATCCTCCTACGCCTCCACGTGTAGACATACCTACAGACATAACTTTGTCAAACTCCTGTGCTGATTTAAGATCAGGTCGGGTAGGCTGACCAGTGAGTATATCTCCCCAGGAAGATATAGCACTCTTGAATCCCGTAGCCACGAGACTTGGAAACTGTCCCATAGCCCGGGCCATATCACTTATCCAGCTGGAGTTGGTATTATAGACAGACTCGTTATCTCTCCATGGAGAGAATCCTAACTTGTCGAACTTAGGATGCTGATAATATCTCTCGAAGTTCTGATGGGAATAGTCTGCTCCATAGGAGAAGATCTTACCATACTTCATCGGGTCGGGAGCCAGAGCTGAGAGGTTCTGGATGCTCCCTCTTAACTTTTGAGCATTCTGCTGGCTTTGTACTAAGGGATTAAAAGTTCCGCTATTAGGATTACTACCGGTAGGTACAGGATCAGTTATAGGGATGTTAAACCTACTTGTAACAGGAAAGAGGTTGACGTCCACTTCTGTACCCTTAAAGGGCTCAGAGGGAACTACACCGGAGTTGAGGTACTGGTTCTTCTCTCCGGCCATATTACTGAGGATTTAACTTCGCTGGATCCTTTACTCCATAGAGTTGTTTAAGGACTGCTTCTGCCTGGAGATTAGCTTGGTATTGGTCAGAGAGCATAGACTGAATCTGTCTGTATGCAGAACTCGCATCAAAGGCTCCTCCAATAGGCATGTTGAGAGGTCTGGATATGAGTTGTCCTGTTTGGGGATCGTACTCTTTAATATTTCCTGTAGCGTAGTAGGAACCTCCTTTGTTGACTATACTCACAGCTCCTGCCTTATCAGAGTATTCAGTGATATCCATCTTACCCATCTGCTCCAACATGAAGTCGTATCCGTCAAAGTCGGAGAACTGACGCATCTCATTATTAGCCTGGTCAGCAGGCAGAACTATAGTGAGGCCCTTACTGACATCCATACCCCAGGTGAGCCCTGGACTCGCTTTGGAACCTTTGTACTTATCCAGCCACTGTTGATCAGGGTATATAGTAAGTGCTGTCTTATTTTGGTCATTATCTACTATGTTCTGGTACATAAATCTGTAGGTAGGTCTGCCTTTGTCGGTCTCCTTATATGACTTAGACTGATCTGATATAAGCTGGTTAACTATACTTGAAGCCTTCTCTGAGAGCTCCTCTACTACATCCGGTATAGGTACTCCTTTATCATCTGAGAATCTCACCTGTACTCCCTCTGCTCCGGAGACATTCTGATAATTCTTTAGAAAGCTGTTAACTCTCAGGTAATTATCTGAGGAGTACATATAAGGATCTACCTTACCCCCATGTGCCGCTGTAGCAGCTCCTCCTCCTGCATTTCCCAAAGCAGCTGTGCCGTTGAAAGGCCTTCCTGCAACTTTGTAAGCAGCTTGATAGTTTTCCTTGTACTCGTCGTAATGATCCAGAGCATATTGGTAAGCAGCTTCACGTGATGTTCTGTAACCCTCAGTTCTAGCTGCCCTATGGGCAGGGTTCTCTGATACGGGGATTTCTCCCTCCTTTACATCTATGTAGATATCACCCAGAACTTTCTTACCAGGTCTGAAGTCCTGATGCATGTTATCCGCAGCTCTACGGGCAAACTCCTCTTTATCCATGAGCTTTCCGTGTCTGTCTGTCAGATAAGTGAGCATCCCCAGATCTTTAGCATCTCCTCCATAATACTGTGATTTGCGCATCTCAGTAATGGCATTATCAGCATTCATCTTGTAAAAGCTGTTGAAGGTACTAAGTACCTTATCAGCATTAGTTACGTCCGACCTCATGTCTGTGGTCTGGTTCCAGAAAGACTCTGACCAGAACTTATTAACGGCCCATGTAGAGTTATTCGGATCTGATACAGACAGGGCTCTTTCATAGATAGTGTTGACATCTACTCTGTTGCTGCGACTGGAGCGGGGTATGTTGTTAAGAAGAGCTATCATATCTCCACTTACTACCTGTCTTGAATCAAGACCTGTTCCTTTGAGAATCGTATCCAGGGATGATAAGATAAGTTTTTGCTCAGAAGCAGATGCGGTTGAATAAGCATCAGCCATAGATGTAGCCATCTCCATGAGAAATCTCTGCTTACTATCAGCCCTCTCTCCTGTCAGACGGTTTCTGAAGGCCTGGTTAACTGATAAAGCCTGTTCCTGCTCTTGCTCAGGAGTAGCCGTTCCTATAATATTAAAGAGAGGATCCATAAGATTAAACTCAGAGCCTCCTCTACGCTTGATGTCCTCTACATTTTGCTTGTAATCTTCCTTCTTCATCCAGTACTCATAATCTGCCTGCTTAAGAGTAAGAGAGTTGTTCAGAGAAAGCTTTGAGGAATGACTAGCTAGTGCAAATGCATCAGGTCTCATAGTCTTCTCGTAGTCCCTGTAAGCAAAGGTCTGTGCAGCATTCTTCATCTCTCCCGAGAAGAGTGAGAGTGCTACCATACCATCTATGCTGTCGCGCATAGCACTTATATCTGTGTTGTTACTTGTAGACTTAAGTAAGTAGGATCCCTGATCATAAAACTCTTTAGTGGCTCCTGCAGCTTCCAGCTGACTCTGAAGATCCAGATACTCCCTGTGATCCTGGCTATTTAGAAGTACTCCCTCCTGTGATATCTTGATATCGAGAGCCTGCTTCCGGGTAAGAAGTGAGTCATGTGTATCAGATACTTCTTTATGTTCTGTCTGTTGTGTAGGAACTGCCTGGTTCATGAAGGACTGTACATAAGCTTCCTCTGCTGCAGTCTCACTTCCAAAGTTATACTGATTAGATGCTACGAAGTCCTTCCGGTTGAGATAGGCCTGGGTCTTGAACATATCCATGACAGCCTGGTCGGATCCAAAGAGACTTGTGAAGAAAGACTGCAGGGGAGCTTCCAGAAGCTGACCATTCTTAGTAGTTACTATATATCCTCCCTTGAGCTGATCTACCTTTACATTGAAGCCTGCTTCCTTAGCAGCCTTCATAGCTTTTTCAGTAACATTAACAAAGGGTGTAAATCTTGTATTCCCAAAGCTCAGAGCCTCCTGGTCAGAGACTTTCCGGAACTCGTCTGCCTTATAATTAAGGGCTCTTATCCCACCTTCCCAGTACTGTCCTCCACACTTATTAGGATCAACACAGGACCGGAAGTTCTCTCCTCTCTGAAGTTCCTTCTGGTAGTTCTTAGTCCATATCATGTCCTTAACCATGTTTTGATCCTCGTAGAAGGGTCTGAAGAGATTCATGGCTGTGTTTATATTCTCCGGAAGGGATAAGTCCATTCCTGCTATCTTCTTAAGGTCTGTATCTATAACCTTGAAGAACTCATCTCTGCGGTTAATATTTGACTCTCTTAGCATAGGAGAACTCAGGAGACTACCATAGACACTACTTAGCTCCTTGTGTGCCGCATCATACTGAGACTGCTTGGTCTGTAGGGCATTAGCATAGAAGTTCAGATCGGGGGAAAAGGGCCGAATTTGAGGTATAAACTCCGTCAAACCAGGGAGATATGTAGCCATGCTATAAGTATATGAGGTTAGTCCGGTTTGGTCTCTTACCCAAAAGTCTAGAACTCAGCATCGATTTGGTTGTGCCTAGAATTTCAGCTGCTTCTGCTAAAGATGTATACACTTCTCCTGTTATAGAGTTAACTACTCTTTTACCTCTTTTATCCCTATGCAACTTAGTAAAGTCTATGTGAGCTCTCGATTGAGCTAACATCTTCTTATGTTCCTCTGACATTGTCTGTGGATGTCTAACGCTTAGTATTTCATCTAGATGGGGTCTGTCGATATCATTCTTAAAGTTGAGGTTAGCAAATTCTTTAAAGTAGTAAAGTGCAGCTACATCGTAAGCTCTGGCTGCTTCCTCCTCGGTCATAAACCTCTTGCCAAATACTCTTTCTCCATTATACGCTACTTGAGCTTTCCACCTTAATTTCCGGTGCTTATCTGTGCAATAAGTTACTCCTAGGTATTTAGACACAGTATTAGATCTGGGACTAAGATTCCTATTGTTCTCAGCCTTCGTACATATTCTAAGGTTATGCTTCTGACAGTTCAGGGTGTTGTGATCTATGTGATCTACGACTAGTCCCGGATCAGTACATCTCATTACTATTCTGTGTAGCAGAGTTTCGTACTTAATTCCTGACCTCATCGGTGTCTTTTTCTTACTCCTACTAGCGTAGTGTAATCTTTCCTTCCCTGACACAAACCAATTCCACTGACTTAACCAGTAGTAGTCATCATCATCAACCAGAGCAACTAGTCCTTTTGTAAGTGGTAATGTTTTCATGTAAGCCTGATAGAGTATTCAAATGTACTCAAAATATATATATCTGTACTGTTTAAACTTCATCGGTTTATTCTCCCGGTATTGTATTCTGATAGGACTGCAGGAAGTTGGGATCTGGCATATAACCATACCCTGGGGTCTGCACTCCTGCTGCCAGCTTAGCTGCATCAAAGTATTGCTGAGGCTGAAAGCCGGGATTAGTCCTCATGTAATCACTGGCTAACTGCATAACATCCTTCTGCTGAGGTGTTGTAGGAGCAAGAGGTCTCCCTTTAGTAAAGCGCATCATACCTCCTGTTATCGGAGAGATGTTATACTGAGGGTAGAGAGTATTGAGCACCTGTGCATTAGCTCTGTTGGTTACAGCATCTATGTAAGACTGCCGGAGGTTCTGACGGGCCATAGCTTTAGCATTATCAAACTGCTGGTTGGCTATGGTCATCTTATCATACTGATCCTGTGAGATGTCACGGTTGATCTTGTTAGCCTCACTCATACTCATGGCATTCTGCATAGCAAACTGGTTAGCTACTCCGACATTTAGATTATTGTACCTGGCCATGATATCTGCAGCATTCTTAGCACTCTGTCCCTGCATTTGCTTAAAGCGGGCATTGAATGACTGGGGTCCCGCAAAAGTACTGGCTGCCTGAGCTCCTATATTAGTCTGCTCAGCATTAGCTGCCAGTTCTCTTGTGGGGTCATAGAATGTAGGTTCTCCAAGCTCGGGTTCAAAGGGAGCTGCCCAAGGAGTATACTTCTTTACTCTGTTGAGATCTGAGAAGGCTCCTGCTGACTTAATTATATCCTGTGCCCACCACTCTGAGGGAGGTGCTGCCTTCTGGGCGGCTATAGGTCCCTGGCATGCTGCAATAGCAGCGGCCTTGCTCATATAGCTTGTTCCTGAGGCTTGACTCTTAGGTATAGATGATACATTACCATCTTGGCATATCCACACCATGTCGGCCGGAGACTCTTTTACATCCTGGAATTCTGCCTGCTTACTAAACTTATAGAAGTCAGCATGCTCTGTGCCGAATACATAGTCATCTTCATGTATAGGGCGGAACATCTCCTTAGGGAAGGTCTTCTGTACTCTGTCTACTAAGGTTCCTTCTCTACGTTCTTTACTGGATCCCACAAACTGTGGGGTATAGAGGTCCTCGGGTTTGTCTATCTTATCAACAAGTTCCCTGCTATTAGGATCATACCCCAGGTAGGAAAGATACTTCCTGCGGTTATCCAGCTTCTGCTCCTGTGGAAGTGACTCAAACTCCTTCACATCTTTTCCCGGATTGTTGGCACTCCAGTACTGATATTCCACAAGCTCGGGAGTTACCCATCCTACAAAACCCAGCTTAGTACCCTGATAGTTCTGACTGCCTACCTTAAATCCGTATTTAGAAGCCCCCAGAGTCTTTCCTTCAGCAGTAGCCTCATTATAACTGGATACCCTTGTTAAGAGCACCTGATCACTAAGAGGAAGATTCTTCTTGGCAGCACCTGTTATGTCATATTTACCTGTGCGTTTGTTATAAGTAATTCCTGATCCTGGTTTCTCCGAGAGTCTTTCCAGTACTGAGTTAGCCTTCTTTACATCATCCTCAACGTTGGAACCATAGAACTCATGATAGCCTTCAGGGCCTGACCTGGATCCTGTGAGATTAGTCTTAAAGCCTACTACTTTTCTGTATTTACCCTCAGGGGTTTTTATATAATCTCCTGTCTTAAGATCTGAAGATGAGTAGTCCTTCACTACTGCTCCTTCGGGTAGTGCTGACTTAGTGTATGTCTGCTTACTGGTAGTAGCTGACTGATTAGGAACATATATCTGTGTGTGAAACGGGTTAATGGATATAGGTGCTTCCTCTGTTTCCATAGGAGTGAGAGGTGTTATCATAGATTCTCCGCCTTGCTGATACATATTTCCCTGACCGGCTTGAGGTCTTTTCTTACCCGATATGAGCTCTGAGGGATCAATATTATTAACTGCCAGGTAGGGTAGTGCTATAGCAGGTATATCTTGTGGAAAACCCTTCATGGACTCTTGGGCTAAGGCTAGCTTAGCGAGTTTCATGTTGTAGTTCTCTATCATTATTTTGGCAGTATTCCTCTGAATATCATCTGAGTCAGGATCAGAGAATACTCTCCTGTACTTAGCCAGATCATACTTCTTAGCCAGGTCTGCCGGTGTATAACCTTTCTTAAGAGGCTTCTTCCCGAACTCCGTGAGGATCCCCTCATCTTTTATCTTTAACTTCTTATCCCTGGAGAATATAAAAGAGTTGTCCGGTAGAGAGAGTGGGGTACCTCCGTTAGAGTGTCTCTGTCCACCTACGAGGAAGCTTTCTGTGATACCGTCTTTATTGATATCAGTAATTACGACTTCTCCCTTTTCAGCTTCAAGAGAGCTCTTGTCCCGTGGTGCTGGTTTGATATATCTACGGGTGCTTATAGTATCATCCTGAGGGGAGTCTCCTCCCTGAGCGTATGGTAGTGATTTTATCCTTACTTTTCTCATAGTTCTTAATCTAGAAACTCAATCTCTCCTCCGTGAGCCATTATCATCTGTATCTCAGAGTTAGATAATGTGTACTCTCCACCCTTCTTATAACTTCTACCACGGAACTGCACAGGTACCATATCATCAGGACGGAACATACCTGAGTTAGGGTCGTAGTCGCCTCTTTGTCCGGAGTTACCGTATTCATTAGGGGTAAAGATAGCATCAGCATTCATACGCTTGCGGAAGTTCTTATCCTTCCTTCTACGTTCTCCCTGCTCAAGGACATTTCCTATCATGCTGGTTCCTGCAAGAATAGCATCTGCCAGAAAGGGGTTTGCATACTTACCTATCTGGGTTCTACCTTTGACTGTTCCTGCAGGCACGTTACCACTGGTAGCTAACTTACCTTGTAGATCCATAGTAGTTTTCATAGTAGAAAACGGATTCTCATTACCTGTCTGCCAGGTATAAGCGTCGGTAGAGGGTTGTATAGGTACTTCTGTGCCGTAATCGTATGCACTTGTGGCAGGAGCCTGTGGATAATTAGTCTCTACATTCAGCATTGATCCGGGACCTTCCCAGTCAAGAGAAGTACTCCACGGATTGTTGGTAATACCTGTAACTGCAGGATTATGTGGTATAATCCACGGTCCTCCTCCCTGATACTGCACAGCAGGTATCTGTTGGAACTTGTTCATCAGATCCTGGTTATTAGGTCTGAATCTCTCCAGGTAATCCTGGTGCATATCCTGATCATTAGTATAGGACATAGGATTTCCTCCATACTGGAAGGCACCTTGTTGGAAAGCATTAGCCATCATATCAGCCTCCTGATCTGCCATGTTAGTCATAGCATTACTAGCTAGAGAGTTAAGGAAGTTATTGTTCTTGTTATCTATGTAATCTCCCTCCTGGAAGTAGTCTACATTACCTTGGGTATCTCCGCCCATCTGCTTGCGGGCTACTGTGCGCATCGCTTTGGCAAAGCCTGCTCTCCTTCTTATTTTAGGATCCGGGGAGTTGAGTCCTCTACGTATGCACTCTTCTGTGACCTTCCCTCCACAATAAGCTGTGAACGCTCCTTCTGTACCTCTGCGCTTCATAGAAGCTGCTGCTTTCTGGATCCACTTACCTCCACTCTTCATCTCAGGGATATCTTCATCCATAATCTGGCTCATATCACTGTACGCTCCTCCTGTGTTAAACTTAACTCTTACTGTACGAAAGGTCTTGTTAGGGTCGGAAGTGTTATAAGGTATCGGTACTGGTTGTGGGGTAAATACCTTTGGCATCATCTGCTTAGGCTGAAACATCGGGGTAGACCTGTCATTTGAAGGTGCTACATAGTTTAGCCACTCTGGTGAGAAGTTATAGGGAAGTATACCTTGGGCTGCCAACATAGCTGCCTGGGTTCCCGGTTGATGTTCTTCAGCGGCTCCTCCATGAGCATATGATATAGGGCCTCCACAATCATAACATGGCATGTTCTCCATCATTGCATCATACTTCTGCTGGGATACATTGTGAAAAGGAGCCATCCTGGTATTACCTCCATGTTTGTACATCTGGTCATTACGCATAAGTGTACCATCTGGCATCATATGATATCCTTCTGGTACTCCTCCATACTGGTATCCATGATATCTTGGTCCGAAGGGGTTCTTCATCTTCTTCATAGGCTTGTTCTTTAGTCCGTACTTATGTGCGGGGATCTGTATGTTATAGTAGGGAAAGTAATAGTGGTTATATCGGGGCATCTGTCCTCCCTCATGAAAGAAGGCCTTGTTAGAAGAAGGATCGAGGTATGGTATAAAGTCCTGTGTAGTATCTCCTCCATACTGCATGTTCTGTGCAGCTATATATCCGAAGAATCGTCTCTGCTTTTCTGTGAGGGGACGACCCGCTATAGATCCATGTTCCAGGATCTCTCTGGCTTTTTCCGGTGTAGGTCCTCCTTTTGCCATAATAGGTACCTCCAGTACAGCATCGTGGTTAGGAAAGAGATAGTTCTCTCCCGGGTAGCCCACTGCAGGATTTCCCAAAGATAAGTCTTTATCAAATGCCAGAGGTATCATCATGAGTGGTTTTTCTACTCCTCTCATGGAGATGGAGTTTCCAGGAATAAGATTAAAGTCGTTAGACTTGTCCCTGGAGTTACTTCTGTAACCTGTGGTTGATATTTTACCTCTGAGCTTTCTCATCGTACTGATAACAGGTTCTTGTTACTTATAATCATAAAGAGGAACTTATTGTTGCCACTTATTCTCTTTCTCAGAAGCACTGAGTTAGTGTAGTGCCGGAACTTCTTCCTCTGGAACTCCTGCTTGTTGTAGTTAAGGTTATTCGGGTTTAGTATGCGCACATAACCATTAGGTGCAGTATTCCATATGAGTCTTTGTGCTGCCAGATTGAACTCTCCCCTGTCATCTGTAATATCCCAAAACTGGTTGAAGCGATACTTCTGCTCCTCCTTGGAGAAGAGTATATCTATGGATGCAGGGTTGATGACGGGATATTGAGTAAGCAGAGTTACATCATTCTTAGGACTCAGGTTAAGCCGGAGAAGACCAGAGCACTGCTCTGTATTATATACAGTAGCCTCGTCAAAGTTAGTGTCGAGTACATGGAACCGATCATGACAATTCTCCCCATATCGGTATACTTCAAGATAATACTCCACATTTCTAAGAGTATTAACTGCCGGTCCTGTAGGAGCTTCCCACTCTACTTCGAAGGGATAGTCTACTCCATAGAACTTACAGTAACTATCACAGAGTATATTATGCCGCCATATACCCCGGTCAAGTATAGTTAGGAATGTTGTCTTGCTTGGCATAGTCAGGTTGGGATGCCAGTCATGCCAGGATATCCAGTCTCCCTGTCCCTTATTAGCCTTTGGGTCAAAGCTAATGGTCCATGATGCACTGTCAAAGTAGAGGGGATCTCCGAGCTTTATACGTACTAGTCCGTTTACCAGGAAGTCATCATTGTCTACATAGACTACTTGTCCCTTAAACTCCTCTTTGAGTCTGAAGTCACGCTTGCAGAAGTAGACCAGGTTGTTCTCGTTATCATAAACAGACTGGCAACCTATACCTATGACAGGATTGTCTACAAGCTTAAAGTCGGGAAAGTCCTGCAACAGGAAGTATGGTAAGTAAGTAGCAAACCACCACTTTAAGTCTGAGAGAGTAAGCTCCTCAGGTGTCTCCCCTCTAAGCCGGAATATCTTACCTTGGTTCTGACTAATCCAGAAGAGTCCTACAGGAGTATTTATTACACTGAGCCTGCTCTGACAGCTTCCATACTCTATAGGCTCATCTACATTAATAAGATTCTGGAGAGCCTGACTAAAGAGTCCTCCGTCACCTAAAGTGACCTTAGTTCCGAGATCAGTCTGGAGAACATCTACTCCCATAAACTGTATCGGACTCTCGTTCTCAAAGAAGATGATGGCTCCGTTCTTACCTATGGGTTTTATAACAATAGTCCTGCTCTTGAAGTCCTTATAGTTATTAGGCAGGTAAATATACCAGTTATCCTCCTTAAGCTCCTTATTCTGCTGCAGGCTATAGATAAGTCTGAAGGGATAGTCGGAGAAGCAGGTCTGTGCTATGAGAGGATCATAGTCCCGGGGCTGAACATTACCCCAGGATATAAAGTTATTAAAGAGCCTGGAAATACTCAGTGAGATGTCATACTTAAAGAAGTTACCTGACTTGATAACATCCATAGCAAACATCTGTCTAAGATCTGTATGGTTATATGAATCATAATGTCTCTCGGCTTCGGGTTCTCCCCAGTCTCTAAGGTCTGTATTAATCTCAGATTCCACAAAGAAGTCTCTCACTCCTGAGTTGAAGAGGTACATATATGCCCTCTTTACTCCAAATGATACGGGACAGTTTGCCCTGTCAAGAACGTGTCTGTCACTAGGTGTAACCCAAGCTCCCGGATTAAGTATATTAGCCACTATTGACTGGAGAAACTCTGTTACATCGAACTCTGTAGTATTCATCCAGTATGCAGGATGAGGGATCATCTTCCTGAGTAGATAGTCGAACTCGAATCCGTCCGGCTGACCATTCATCCAGTCATAGAAGAAGAACATGGTGTTCTTCTCTGTATAACGGGTTACATATGTGTCTCCGTTAAAGAGTACTGGTGAAGTGGTCTGGATCTTGTCAGTTACACAGGTCGAGACCGGGACCTCCCTGATTCCATCTAACTGTCCATACTGATTGCGCATTCTTTGCTTCAGTGCAGAATAATGACAGCTTGAAGTAGTATTGAAGGGTTCCAGTGGATTATCATGATCTACATTACCTGGAAGGTCTCCTACTCTCTGTCTTGTGTTATCGGTAGTAAGGGGGTCTGATACGGGAAAAGTCGTCTCTAGTGTTACACATCGTCCTCTATAGAGATTATTTACTCTGCTGGATCCTCCGAAGTCCTGTATCTGTGGATCCAGGTAGATAGACTGGTCTATAAGTCTACGGTTGTTGTTGACTTGAGGATTCAGGAAAGTGCCATAGAGGCAATGTGACTCGTACTGGAGTGCATATTGTCTGTAGGGTATAAGATTGCGTATAATGCGGAGAACGTTCTCTGTGCCCTCTGATGTATAGTAAGTGAATGTAGGAATCGCCTGGAAGAATCTAAGTACTGCTGGTACACTGGAATGTTTACCATCATCCTGCTCCACGTTAGTAGTATAACCAAGCATACCAAGTGCTGCATTGAGAGGAAGTCCTGCTCCTCCTAGTGCTGTATAGTAAGGATCTGAAGTGGCTCCGACAAGATTACTTAGTAGTACTGCACCTGTGTCATAAAAGGCATTTGTAATACCACCATAGGCCGCGTTCCATCCTACCATAGCACCTATTCCCGAAACTCCAAAGTCTATAGGTTGTGCACCAAAACCTACTCCGGCCGGTCCTGCAAATGTCCATTGCCCACTTTGCTTCATCATTCTAGGGCCTAATCGTGTAGTTCTTCTCATGCCGTTCATAGCCAGCATAGCTATTCCTACTCCTGCTATCAGAGAGACATAGAATGTCAGGTCTGTGATAAGCTTATGACGTGGGTGCTTGTCGGGTTCTACAAACTGGCCTTCTACGGTACCATTGAACTCTCCATATATCTTCAGCTCTTTGGAGGAGAGAAAGGGATTCTTAAACTGCGTATCGGGAGAGTGAAAGGTGAATATCTGACGTGAGAAGTTGGGATTAGGGTTATAGTTATTCACAGAACATCCCAGAGCTAGGAAGTTAGTCTCTGTAGTAGAGATGAATTTATCAGGGTTCAGATCATTATAGGGATAGTTAGGATAGAGACCTTGGCGGGAGGTTACTCCTCCTTCTATATCATATAAAGCTGTGTTATTAATAATACCCTTGGCTACAACAGTCTTATTACCCTCTCTGGAGCCACGGAGAATCTCATAACCTACTATACTTGTTATAGGATTAGAGGAGTTATCTACAGGAACCTGTATATTCTCGAACTTTACTCCCATAACCCGGATAGTATTGCCTCCGGAACTAAAGTGGTTCACATTAGGATGTAGAGCATTGTCGGGGAACTTATGATGCCTGATAGGCTTACCGCATAAGTTACCCCATATCTGTGGGGTGTCGTCCGGATATATCTCTGTGGATTCCCAGTATCCCATAAGACCTTCTGCTATCTGAAGACCGCCGTCGGGTAGAGTTACCGGAGCAAGAGATGTAATAGTAGCTGTATTCCTTACTCTCCAGTTGAAAGGAGTAATACCCTCATCTATCTCAATAGCTGCATCTGCACCAGCTACAATAGTGAGATCTGAAGGTACACTTGCTCTGCCGGGAATATGATATGATGCTGACTTATCTCCTGTATCATATATCCACCTTATAAAGAAAGGATATTGCTCGTCCCTGAGATACCCGGCGTTACTACCACCCTTACGGTAATAATCTGATGGATACTCCACAGAAGTCCACTTAGTAATAATCTGGTTGGCCAGAGGCTGATAGTTAAAGTCCAGCTTGGTTCGGGGGCCTACTCTTATGGCATAGTCACCGTTCTCATAGATAGCCTCCGATGAATCAAATATCGGATTACTTATAGGGATCTGCTCTATAGGAACAGAAGGTAGCTCGTTACTTATATTATCAATAGTAATCTGGGACTGCCTGGTGCTATATATACCTATTCTTCTGGCCACTGCCTGTTGGTTCACAGTAGAGACTACTATCAGCTCAAACTCGTCAAAGCGGGTATCTATGTCATCTATGAAGATATCTATAGATCCTGCTACATTGCTATGCTCGAAGAGGGGCTGAACATTAGAGGGAAAGAAGTAGTCGGATATTCTCTGCTGGTTGATAGTATATCCCAACATGGCATAGTAAGAGCCGTTAGGTAAAGTGCCTCCTGAAGCTCCCTTTTGTACTCTCAGGCATGGTGCCTTTATAAATCTCGCGAGTCTTATCTGATCACAGTCAAGATCTGTAGTAGGGGTACAAATAAGACAGTCATCTACAGTGACACAGTTCTCCTTAAAGGGAGGATTATCCAGATTCATAGATCTATCGGGGTTCCTATGAGAGTCGGACCAGTATACCTGCCAGGTACAGTCGAAGTTCTCCTTAGCTATACCCTTTATCAGGTTAGATCTGTTAAAGTTGAGACAGGGATCGTTTACTACTGTATCATAGTCACAGGTACTCTCCCGGAATATTCCTATCTCTGAGCTAGTGTCGTCTGTAGAAAATATAGCCCACCGGTCTGAGTAGAGGTGAATGGTTCCTATGATAGTATAGGGAGCATTATTACATATGAGGTTGGAGGGTTCGTTACCTATGCTACCAAGATCTCCTGTAACAGAATTATTGATGGCATTACGGGCATGGATCCATGCGTTAGGAGGCAGGTAGAATCCCTTCGTATCTTCTACCAGACTCTGGCTGGATGTACGAAAGGTAGCACTACTGGTATTTTGGCTCTGCTGGGCCATTATCTGTAACGGGAGTGTATAGGTCCATAACTGGCAAACATCTGGAAGTACTTAGAGTACTGAGCCTTGCGGTTCTTTTCCCATACCTTACGCATCTCTGAGAAGTCAGGAGTGTTGACCATGGATAAAGCATTATTCCTTGCCATCTTCAATTTAGCCTGTGTAAGCTCCAGCTTTCTGGCTACGTCCTCGTCATTGAACCACATATTCTCAAAGATTCTCTCCTTGGTCGCATACTCATAATATTCATTGAGCAGAGGGTGATCCGGAGCCAGAAGGTTTCCGTCATCATCCTGCAGATTACCCTGATAATTAATGTAAACATTCCCGCACTCGAAGTTAGTGAAAAGCCACCCGTCTTTTATCCATGCTTCATCTCTACAGTGCCATCTGGTATTAGGACAGTCACAATCTACTGTTACAGGGTTATCTATAATTCTTAAAGGAAAGAGCTCTCTAAAGGTACGGGTCTGGGTCTTGATTATCTGTACAAGTTCAAAGCACTCTCCCTTACAGTTGAGACAGACCTTAGGAGTCTGGCATGGCTGACAGGGTTGTGCGTTGGCACAGGGATCTATACACGGATCCACAGGAGTACATGGATCACAAGGTGTATTTACTACAGGATCTGTGCAGGTATCGATAGTAGCAGGCTGACACTGATATGTGGGTCCGATCTTTCTCTCTTCAATATGTGTTCCCTGACTAAGAGGGACGGTGACTGTAAACTGCCCGCATATAAGTGCAAAGTTTAGTACATAGAAATCGTCCGGGAGTCTCACTTTAAATCTCTCGACTTCTAAGACGGCTTCCTTAGTCATAAATATCTTTAGACCCAGATCATAGCTAACTCTACGGACAACCTTGATAAGCTGCTGCGGCTCGATCATCTGCTCCAAGGCGACATTCTGAAGATCTACTCTGACATCGTTGAGCAGCTGATCAAAGGTTCTGTATTGTAGTGTATACTTAGACATCTCTAGCGTATTTGGTTTTGCTTATCGTCAGGACCATCCTGAGGTATATTTACACTGGTGAGTATTTCCTTAAGCACCATACTCTCTATCTCAGCAAAGAGATAATCGGGAACGTGTGTAGACTGCTCCTGTATAGGAATACACTGTTCTTCCTCTGAGCAGATAAGACATGATATATCTGTCTCGGGCATTACCTCCAGTCTCACAGCATCCCACTCCAGATTAGGAAAGTAGAGATATCCGTCCAGGAACCAGTAGTACTTATTCTTATTAAATCGAAAAGTGGTAGTACGGGTCATGGATACATAAGTTGCAGGTTGTGTCTTATAAGCTTCCTGAGAACCATCGAGTGAACTCACTGTACGGAATATAGGCCCGAGAGCTCCTTCCATGATACCTATGATTCTTTCCTTTGTTCTCATAATAGTACAGTTAGAGGGAACCCCTATGCAACAGGCCTCTATTTTGTCTACCTCTATCAGATCCATACAGGGGATAGGTTTAAATAAGCTGGAGTATCTCATAAGCTTATTCTCATTATCTGTTCTACGTATAACCATCTTGGCATACTTGAGGGCTACACTATAGAGATACCTATCGGTAACGAAGGCATCTTCCTTTACAGCTTTTAGTCCTCCTCTTATTCTTGATATGGTTTCTCCTATGGTAGTCATGACTCCTTCATATTAAATTCATCATATGCCTCTGGTAACTCCTGTGTCTTTCTCTCCTTGTAAATCTGATATCTCAGATCTTTAAGCTTTCTTGCATACTCTATCTTAAGGGTAGTATCTACCATTACATATTTCTTCCAGCATCTGCGAAACTCCTGAGAGGCGGCTCTGGTAAAAGGTCTCGTACCTTTGAAACTCCAAAGCTCCCTGTTCTTAACTTTATACTTAACGTGATAATTACTATACACTATTTTAGCTATAAAGCTGTCAGAGTTAAAATTCTTATGAGTGGCAAGAATATTATACTTCTCACTCTTCTTGTGGTCATAATTATATAGAAGTAGTCTCTTACTGTGAGGGAGATATGCTACTATATGAGATCTTCCCATACTTGCAGGAAACTCTACTCCATCCCGGCTCTTAACTACTTCCTGCCACAGGAGACCGTTGTAGTATCTTATGATAGCCTCTACCCTATACATAGATACTCCCTTATACTCAGGATGAAGACTAAGAAATCTCTTAGCAGTAGTATGAGTAATTACATGCAGGGTCTTTTTCCGGTACCGTGGTCCCCTCAGGTCTGTCTTACGGTATTCCCTAGGTTTGTCCAGCTCACTCATACTTTAAGGTCTTACAGAATGTAAAGTTAAACTTTTAAGGTTTACATCTGTCGTGTTTAGTTGGTAAAAGAAGGAGGTCTCTGGTATGAGCCTGAGACCTCCCTTGGTAAAGTCACGATAACCAACTAATCGTAACTCTGTGTCTTAGCAGGCACCGTTGACTACTATAGTGACTGTAGAGTTCTGTGTAATCAGAGATCCGGTAACTATACATAATGTTATGTCAAGTCCTGCTCCCAGCGTTGACTGGACGGCTTCTCCTCCGCAAAGCTGATACCACAAGTCTAGTGTAGTGCCGCCTGTATTCTCTATAGTTACACTCTCACAGTCACAAAGACAAGCTCCGCTTTCAACCGTATCCCAGCGTGAAGGGAGTGGTGCAGGTGGTGCTCCGGCCTTACACACAGTAACAGATTCCCCTGGCTGAAGCTCGTTACCTGGAATAAATACTCCTGTAGAGGATCCGTCACAATCTGGTGCTTCAAACTCAGGGCATGTTCCCAGTACTGCTGTAGCCGTAGCTTGTATTCCGGGACTAGGTGGATCTATAGTTACTGTAGGAGTTGATGTATAACCCGAGCCCTGTGTGTCAACTGCTATTGATGTTATCGCATCTCCCACAACAGTAGCTGTTGCTGTAGCTCCTGAGCCTCCTCCGCCAGTAATAACCACGGCAGGGGGGCTTCCTGGTGAGTATCCGGAACCTCCGTCCGTTACAGTAATAGATACCACAGGGGCATTATTACATGTTACTGTATATCTCTTGCAAGACGGATCAGGATCAAAGTCCACTGAGAAGGGTACCCTATTATTAGTAGAAGACTCCAGCTCACATGTTGGCTGGACATAACCTTCGAAGGTTACTATAGGACATGTCTCATTATCCACACTTACTGTAATATCTACAGTACATGTGCTTCCTGAGGTACATCCCACAGTAGTAGTACAGTCATAAGCTCCTGAGGAGCCTATCCGCCAGCATACTCTATGCAGACCTGTATAGTTAGCTGTGAAAGTTACTGTTATCGTAGCTGGTTGTGGTGCCATAGTATCTCTTTTTTATATCATTATGCGTTAGTCCTTACTAATATTGTCAGGGAGTAGCAGTTACCTACAGAGCAGATAGTGTTCACTCTTATGTGGTAGTCTGTATCGGGTATAAGTCCTCCAATAGTATCCTGTACTACAGGAGGGATTACTGAAGTATTAAGAGTAAAAGATCCGGCAGAAGCCAGCTTGTACTCCGTAGTATAAGATGTAGCATTGGGAGACGCGTCCCAGGCTATTGTAATAGTGGTAGTAGTCTTTGCTAAAGTATGCAGGTTTAATATACTCTGGCAAGTGTTCGACTCAAGGACACACCCTGTTCCTGCAGTGAGAAGAAGCAGCTTCTGTATAATCTCTTCAAGTCTGTCTCCCGGATTAATTCCGTAGTCCGCTATAGGATCTCCCTGATAGGTAATACATTTACTGTCAAATATCTCAGGGCAAGGTTCTTTGACGGGACATACCGGTGCGTTGGGATCACACGGGGGCAACACGGGAGTAGTTAACGCCTGGTCCCTGCATCCGCACTTGTCCTTATTACTTCCACATTTCTTACAGCTCATAGTTATGGTATATTAAGTTCTGCTGTTACATTGGTAGGGGGGTTACATGCTTCTGAGAGAGTAGTTACAGGAGTGAACGGGCAGTTGGTAGTCTTGGTTCCTACTGTAGCTCTTACTCTTACCTTGTAGGCAGTGCTTGAAGCAAGCCCTGTGAATGTTCCCAGTATAGTCTGAGGAGAGCTAACTGTAGTAGCCTGGCTGGCTATAAGTACTGTTCCTGCGTTATTGTAAACCTCTACTGTATATGTCACTGTACCACTTGCTATGTGGGTAATGTCATATGATATCTCTGTCTGTGTAGAGCTGTAGCTCACATTAGGACAGGTGAATGTGTTAATGACTGTAGCTGTAAGCTGGAACTGACACTCTGTACCTTCGGAGAGGTTCTCCAGACATATGATACTGGTAATAGTAAAGTCAGAAGAGCTGTTCAGAGGAGTTCCGCTGATATCAATAGGGAATCCTCCCGGATCATTGATTACAGCAAAGAGGTTGATAGTAGTGACTATACTTCCTCCGAGAGTATCCATAACAGTAACTTGTGTACCCGAAGGGTCACACTGCTGAAAACCTGCAGGGATGGTGCCTGTGAAATAGAGAACTAGTGTTGTGGGGCTCGACATAGATGCTTGGAGATTCACGGTAACTCCATCACATCCTGTAGGACAACAGTTAATCTTAATATTCTGTACAGCAGCTCTGATATCACATATAGTAAGCCACATGTTAGTAAATGAGTCAGAGATATTCTGTACTGTAGTCTTCCAGCCTGGAATAGAGGACATATTTCCTCCTCCGGGACCTAGCTTTTCAGCATCATCAAGACCTGCACACTGATTACTTATAGCTATATAAATATCTGTAGGTTCTCCTGTAGCACCTCTTAATTCACAGAATTGTCTCTCGAGTTCTATCAGAACTTCGTCAATAGGTATGTTACTACCTGTCATTACACAGACAGGATTCATAGTGGGTAGTACGAACGACGGCTCAGGTTCTTCCTCAAGAGTTGTTATCCGCTCCTCATGATTCTCGAGAGTAGTCTGATTACCTCCCAGTTGAGTGGACTGACTACATATCCTGTTACCTATAGCTATAACATAATCATCAAGCTGCATAGTAGTAACAATGTCTCCTACCTCATTTGTGAACCAGAAGCACTCAGCTATATTTACTACACAGTCCGGACATCCTTCTGCAGCAGCCTGAACTTGTTGGTCACAACAGTCCTCCAGTGCACATATTCTGTTTATAAGTATCTGTATGAGCTCACTGAAGTCTTTGGGGGAGGGACAGGGTAGACTCAGGCATGTAATATCATAGTTATCAAGATCAAGAAGGTCTTTAAGCTCACAAAGCTCTACGGCCAACTTATATACTACATCTGTGATAGTGTCTCCTTTACAGAGATCTATACATGGGAGACTGGGTCCTCCCCATGTCACACAGTTTGAAGATATGGGATCACATGATTCCTTATTGAGTTCTAGTGGCTTCATAGTGCTTTATACAAGTGTTAGTACTGCATTAACATTCTCTACGGGCATACAGCTTCTGGTGACAAAGATAGTAAGTGTAGCCGATACATCACATGGTGGACAGCAGGGATCTGCAATAATAGTCGCACATATATCCGGATCCTTTATGGCGTCCAGGTCTAGCAGAGACTTTTTTATAGTCCATTTCTGGAGGTCTTCCTCACAGCAGGCTTCTATACCATACCTGAGACTCAGGACGAGTTTCCATATCTGATCTGCAAAATTACAGTTTACCTTCTCAGTATATTCTGGTGGACAACCTGGGGTGATATATCCTGGTTCTGACTCCCGTGGCTTTACCGCAAGGGGAGATGGAGAAGCTGTCTCGGGAAGGCACTCGGTGCAATCCTCAAAGGCAGGTAGTGTAATAGTTACCGGTGTAGTCAGAGTACAGTTAGTAGTCTGAGATACCATCCAGCAGGTATCTCCGCATCCTAATATCTTTATGATCATTCCCACATACAGTGAGAGATCTACAGAGGTGATTATATCTGGTAACTGAGCTGTGCAATCCTCTAGAAGAAAACATGGAGAGTTACACTCTGAGCAGTCCTGAAGTACATCTATAATTACTACTCCGGCGTTCTTACATATACCACTCTGAATAGAGCTTACTGTCCAGCAGGTATCGGATCCCTGGATAGTCACTGTCTGTCCTACATAGGCGCTCAGATCCTGGGATGTTATTATATCCGTCTCTGTTCCATTACAATCTGTGAGAACATAACACACAGGAGGATCTGTAGCAGTCCATACTGCCATTATAGATGCTGCCGGGCCATAGTTATCTGTAGGAGATCCTGTGAGTCCTGCATCATTGGTGTCAAGAAGAGAGTTATTAAGTGAAAAGAATCCCTGAGTAGGGGCATAGAAGTGTGCAGCAAATACGGGGGCTCCCTGTATCACATAAGGTGAAAGAATTGTCCACGTAGCTCCTGCATCTATTGATCGGAGTCTTTCGGTTCCTCTTGCTGTAGCCCAGAGTCTGGTATCGCTGACCCATGTAAGGTGGAGACCTTCCCTATCTGGAAAATTCTGTACCTGTGTAAAACTGGTACCACCATTAATACTTCTATGTATATCCCCTCCGCCCACAGCGACTATAGTCTGCTCATCAGACGAGAGATGTATCCCCACTATAGGAGATGAATCTGGTAACAAGGCTCCTCCATTGAGTACTACCCATGTTGTTCCTCCATCTATAGTCTTAAGAACATACTGCTGGAAAGAAGCTACGCCTATAGTAGCACTTATAAAATGTACCGAGAAAGCATTTCCGGGAGAGCTTAGTCCTGTAGGGGTGGCAAATGTGGGAGCAAGATTAAAGTTGAGTCCTCCGTCAATACTCTTGACTACGGTACCATCTGTACCTACAGCGTAAATGATGTTGGTGTCCTGAGGCCATACTTCCCAAAAGTTGATGGTGAGTATTCCAAAATTACCTCCGGGAGATGCCCAGCTAGCCCCTGCGTTAGATGATACCAGTATAGTACTGTTCATACCTACTGTAAAGACCTTATCCGTGTTAGTGGGGTCGGTCTTTATATCATTAAGCCTGTTGGTAGAGGGAGTAGAGACATTAACCCATGCTCCCGCAAGGTTATCGAGTCTCTTGACAACCCCGTTTGATCCACAGCTATAGGTTCTTGTTGCCATCTAGGAAGCATCCAGTGCCATCTCTACTTTTATGTTGTTTATCACAGGGGTTATGTTAGCTCCTGGTTTCTTTACTGGTACAGGTTTGGATACACACTTGGAACATGCTGATCTTCCATCAGCGGTAGTTCTGCGCTGGCATCCACAGGTTATCTTAGCTCCACAGCTGGGACATGTCTGTGCCATAATATATAATGTTGGTTATTTTGCACAAATGTTACATGATAACTTATCTAGTCTCTTTAGGGCATATCTATAGATGTCCATACCCTTCTTAGGGTTATGACAGTACTCTACAGAAGCCTTAGCGGCCTTGATCATCATCTCTATAAGATTTAACTCCTTGAGCTTCTCCTTAATTTTAAAGGAGGGTTCGCAGGCTGCTATATCCAGAGCACACAGTATCTCTGCTATCTTCTCGAGTGCACATGTCACTCTTAGGTGATTATACTCTACATGTACATAGTCATTAGGGGCTATGCTGTATCTGATGATGTATATACCATCGGGAAGATTAGAGAAAGATGTCCCGCAGTTCTGTGTCTGTAAATCAAGATCACAGGCTGTGAGATTAAGGTTAAAGCCCTGAGTAATATCTGTGATAGTTACCGGGAGGTTGAATCCTGGTACGGTTATCTGGAGAATAGGGCATGTAACCGGAAGATCCGGACTATAGATACTGGTATCCTCTATCCTCAGGATACACTTGTTTCTGGTATCTGGAGCCTCCAGGCTCAGGACATGCCTTGCCATATTCTATAATGGTTTTAAACACAAAAGAGGAGAGGAGACTTAAGTGTTAGTCTTCTCTCCTCCTGGTATGTTTTCGTGTTAGGTTTAAGGAATAGGTACAGGTGTGCAGCTCTCACAGTCGTGAACTTCAAGCTCTGTCTGGTTACATCCACAAGATGTGATCCATGTATCCATAAAGGTCTCAAAAGAGGCACTCGGAGCATCTGTTATAATCTCCAGTAGGTACTGCTCGTTGTCAAAGACTCCTGTAGGATTGTTGAAACGAGGTACTGAGTGAAGTATAAAGTACCTGTAGTACATAGCTGTCCGGCTGATAGCAGTAAACAAGTCGTCCCCCTGAGTAATCTCACGGATACGCATGTTAGTATCACGGAAGATGTTCTGCATGTAGCTTTCTGACAGGACCAGATCACGGAGAACGGTTTCTCCGAATCCTGCACCCTGACGGGAAGGACACTCTGTTATAACACATATACCTTCGAATACACAAGGGTCTCCTGTATAGTCTACTAAAGATGCATAGATAGCCACTGGCTCTTTCTCAAAGAAGTCTGTAACCTCAAATGAGCAGTCTCCGAAACGGGTATCTACATAAGCTCCCTGGAGGCGCATTCCTGCACATGCATCTGCTATGTGACCTGCGGATACATAGTTATCCCATGTATCTACTCCACCAGTTGTTCCTGGAGGATACCATGCAGCACCGGTCTCGTCAAATACGATAGGGGTTACAAAATCCTTTAGATAAGGTGTACTGATAATCTGGTTAGCCCATCCGATCATTACCAGGGTAGAGTCCACCGGATCTGGTGTAGGATCAGGGCAACATCCTGTGTAAAAGTCTACGGTATGGTATGACTGATGATTCAGTAAGCGTAGTGCCGGTGAACCTTTGATGTCGATACGCAGGTAGTAGGTCTGGTTACACAGAAAGGTGAAGCAGCATGTTGGATCTGCGGGACTCAGGGTAGATGTGTAATTGGTATTACCAATATGCACTATCTGATTCTGAGGGGTACATGGATCTACTCTATAGAAAGAGCGGATGTACTTAGGGTTAATCATCTTTGACTTGGTGGATTCCTGGTAGCCTCCATGGAACGGTCCGATCTTATCATTAGTGTAGAGCGCTGTGCTAGCAAGGATAAGAGGTTGTCCACTTGTTACCACAGCCGAAGCTGCATTAACAGAGAGACTGGTATCTGTGTCAAAGAAACCGAAGGTTCCTAAGCCGAGGGCATAGGGAGCTGCGGTAGTGATAAGGTTAACACTGTGTACGCCCGAGCTTGTTAAGAAGCCCTCGTCCACTCCGGATGATACTGCCGGGACAGCTGCCTGGGTATCGTGGGTTCCCACGAACACCTTGTTGAAGGCATGGTTAAAGTAAGCCATAGTTGTTTTAGGTTAAGTTATATAAACATTAGTGCAATATTACGAAGTTCTTGTCATACATGGTGCTGCTCCTGCATAAAAAAGTTAGTTGTTCTGCTCCACAGCCTGTTCTTCACGGGCTTTCTGGTTCATTGACTCTATATCTCCTGCCAGAACCATGGCTGCCTCATCTATCATTACTTCTACTATATCATCCTTGAACTCCGCCTCTATATCGACAGGACTTATCTGGTTAGTATAGGGGTTAGAGCATCCCTGTATCTCTATTCTCCGGGGTTGCCGGTAATAGACAAGGGTGGAGCTGCTTATAGAGAACTTTTCGTCAGTATATATAAGTACCTTATTGTTCTTTAGAGTGGAGATGGTCTCTGCCCACTCGAAGCTTGGTCTCTTATTTACATCTCTGAGAATGTCATCTATGTTGCCTTCCTCTACCTGAAATATCTTCATGCGTCGGGGAGTGTCACAGCATTTATCTGTGGCATAGGCAGAGACTCTCTTCCACCGGAAGTAGTCCGGAGGTATAGGAGCCTCAAAGTAAAGTTTCTTGTTAGTCATTATCAAAGGGAGATCCAGCAGGAGAATCTGCAAATCATCTATTCTGCTGGTAGACTGCTCGTCTCCTTCACGGACAATATTTAAGCCATGAAGTTGTCTACGGCACCATCCTACCTGACCTTTATTAAATGCCTCAACTATCTGCCAGCATTCTATATTGTCATAATCATCACTGGCGATCTTGTTGAGCCGCTGCATGATTTTAAGTCTGAGAGTAGTGTTATTCACGCTATTTACTTTCCTTTTTTAAGAGAGCTGCCTCCCCATAGATCTTAGGTTACCGGTTCCACTCTTTGTCCATCTTCTTAAGCAAGCTCATGAAAATACTGTCGTTGATAGGGTTCCTCAGAAACTCTATAACATCAGGGACATTCCTACCTAAGAGAGTGCTGGTATCTGTATGATACATAAACCCGTCTCCCCGAAGAGAGATAAGCTTGTAATAGGCTGCATCTTTAATAATGGACTTGATCTTGAGGGTCTCCATATCCATGGATGCTGTCTCTGTAAACGTCAAGGCAGCACGTCTCATGTTCTTCTCTATACCCTCTCCGTTGATATATCTGTCCATGTTATCATAAAGGATGTCGTGGGGGGTAGACTTGATATACTGCACACTGTTAGCATCTACTACCTTACAGATATAGAAGAGCTTATTCATATCTTCAGAGAAGAGGCGGTCAAGAGTAGAGATAGCTTTGTTCTTTATCTTCTTGTACTCTGTCTTGGCACTTGCTGTGTGATGAGCTTCATCGAGATAAAACTTTGGGGCAACGGGACGGGTTCGGGCTTCTTCATAACTCTTGGAGATCATGGAGAATCCTCCGTTGCGCACTGCTATAATCCGGATCATGTCGTACGGCTCCTTAGGATCCAGGAAGGTGGGTTCATTACCACATCGAATCTTAATCTTATCCCAGAACTCTGAGTTGTCTGGTCTTAGAAGCTTTACCTTGTTCCAGAAGTCATCATCCTTCACATCTATAACATTAGCTGCGAGATCCTTCTCGAGAATAGCTATAGTCTTACGTATCTCTCCTATTTTAGCCTTCTTTTCAGTCTCGGGAAGAACTTTGACATCAGGAGCGAATTCGTTCAGACCTGTGACATACCTTTTGATACCATTATGATCTATACAAGCCAGTGGCTCTTCGTGATAGACTCCTGGGAAAAGTACCATTCCGTACTTCTCGAGTCCCATATTAGTAACTGCGTCATCAAAGTAAGGGCGGACGGCCAATACTCTCTCCTTGTTGCCAGGATGCTTCTCTACGATTGTTATGCTCATAACATTGGTTGTTGTTGGTTAGTGTTCTCGTGAAGAGCTGCGGGCTCCTTATCCTACAGGAGGATAGTACGCTTACCACAAGAAAGGGAGCTGACTTTGACATCAGCTCCTGTATCTTTACATAACTCTATAGGGCAAATCCGGTTACAGGATTACGCATAACGATCTTCAGAACCTTAGAGCTGTCTTTAACCCAAATCGCAGGGAAAGTCTGGCTCATATATACCCGATAGCCGTTAAACTGTCCGGATGACTGAAAGCCTTGTGTACGGCCCATGTAGTCCATAGTACCATTCTGGTACCACCACTTCAACTGGTTATCCCAGGAGAGCTTCAGCAGATAGATGTTATCATTAGTGTTATCCGTAACATCAAAGATGATAAAGCTGTAAGAGCTCAGAGGGTTCCCGTCAATGATAGGGTTCTCTATATCATTAGTATGCAGGTTGTCAAAGGCAGGGTTCAGCACGAACTGGACATTAGCCAGGAACGGGATGACATAGCTGGTATAAGCAAACCCGAAGTTGAGGTTCATACCTCTGCCGGTGATTGCACCAATACCTCCGTCAGCCGCAGCCTGAATAATCAGTCCTGAGTTAGCAGCTTCCCGCTTGATGGCCTCGTTCACGAGACGCATTCCGCCCATACCCGTTTGCACTATAATCTGGCGCTTAGGATCTGGTCCCTGAAACTCAACACGTCCTGCGTAGAAGTTATAAAGTTCTGCACGGAAGAGTTCAAGACTGAAGCTACTCTTGTTATAGACTCTCTTAAAGGAGTTGTCAAGTTGCTTCCAGAGACCTACTGATAGACGAATATCATCCGGTCCATCCTGCTTGACACGTCCGCCATGTCCCCACATTAGATATGTCTCGATATCTGTTGAGATCTTAGTAAGGTGTGCTGCCTCCAGAGTAGTCAGAAAGCTACGGGAGAGTGTCCCGTTAGACATAGCCCGTTTAAGGTAGTCTTTACCCATCTTACTTGCCATGTCTGAAAGCGAAGTGATTGCTGGGTCAAGAGATTTGTCGAAGTTACGCCAGATTTCAACTACAGGAATAGTTCCGTCTGCCCGCATTCCTCCCTTAATCTGAAGGTCGGCACGGGTAGAGATGCTATAGTGGACATGTGCCTCTGCTCCTCCTACAAAGTTGTAGAATTCACGGAAGCCTGCACCTGTACGAATGTCAGAGAAGCGCTCACCGTATTCTCCGCGTGCGGAGCCTTTGCGGAAGAACTTCGTGCCATTAGCCAGATACTTATTATCCAGATACTTGTAGTTGTCGTTGTTAACAAGCTGACAGGTATAGATGAAGCCGTCACCCATAGGGAGGATATCATCTGCTGTTACATAGATCTCAGCTCCGTTGAACTTGTCATAAGTGATTATGTCACCATGACCGAACTCGCGCTTGTTAATCTTCATCTTAAAGAGGGTACCATCAAGGCCTTTCTGGACATTGCCAGGTTCGATGTCCTCGATGATATAAGGAAGATCCTGAGATACAGGAGTCTGCCACTTATACTCACCACGGGCATTATCAACCATGATTACGTTCTTTCCACCGAAGCTGGACATCTGGTAGAGTGGCATCTCGACCTTCTGGGTCATTGCCCAGATATCAACTGGTCCAAGATCCATAGGTTCTGCACTCTTTAACATGTTCACCAGGTGATAGGAGTCTACATGAGAACTGGCGTTATAGGCCGTGTCTCTCAGGAAGATACCGTTGTTTAATACAGGAGTCATATTTATGTGTTTTTAGGTGTTACTACTTATTGTTTTACTTCTCGTGAAGAACCAGCCTCCTTGTCGTCCTCTTCTCCATCCCGCTGGTATCTCTTCATCTTTATATACTAAGGTACTATTAGTTCCATTATTTATCCATACTTTCCCTCTGTGAGAGGGGTTACCTAAGTGTCCTAGACTCATCTTTCTCTTTATCTCCTCGGACCAACTTCTACCTTTTAGGGCAGTACTTGCTCCGGTTCTTATCTTAGAGAAGTGTTCCTTCTTCTCTTGAGACCACTTAAAACCTTTACCATAAGTGTTCCCCTTCATTATCTCGGACAGCTTTTTCTTGTTGCTCTCTGTCATCTTATAACCTAGTCTCCTATCATCGGAATCTTGAAAATTTACCAAGGTTCCTTCTCCATGAGATCTTCGTCCGTAGAGAGCTATAAATTCTCTCTCCTTTTCAACAGCTAGATTTCTACTCAGTCCTCTTAGTATAATATCTATTCTATACTGCCCCTCATTCTTCTGTACTATATGATTCCACCACTTACTTCTCTTCCTAGTCTCCTTAGCTCTTCCGTACTTCTCAGACCCTATACCTATATAGAACACTTGGTTCTTATCGGGTCGGATGTGTCTGTATACGTAATATGTTCCTTCAGTGCTCATCTAGTCTCTCTTGAAGAAGGTGTCCTGGTTACGTTTTAGACCCTTCTTTCTGGAGATATCATCCGGATCGTCATCTACCGTTCCCCCATTAAGACTTCTGGTCTGCTCTGTCTTAAGAGTACGGACTGTGTTCTGCACTGTCTTCTTGGAGCCCTGCTCCATAATTTTCTTCCGGTAATCTTCAGGGTTTGAGAGTAACCATAGGGCCTCAGCTATGAGGGCATGATTAGGCTCTACAAACTGATACTTCTCTATGAGATGTCCGAACAGGTTAGTCATCTTTCCTGTAATAGAAGGATAATTAGGCTGTGTCAGACCTGCATAGAGGGTGTTCTGTACTCTCTTATCCAGCTTGATACCGTTGAGATCTCCGGGCTTAAGTGTTTCATAAACACTGTCGGTATAATCGTTGGCGGCATCTACTTGTTGCTGTCTCATCTGATTCTGTCTCTCTAACTTAGCTGCTACGATTTGTTGGGTCATATTATCCAGCTTCGGCTTGAATTTCTTAGCCTTGGCAGGAAGATCTCCACGGTCTTTCCAGCTTGTTATCTCTTCCGTAATCTCATCATCTGTACCAAACTTGGTAGCCTGGAGATAGTTACGGACTATAAGTTCCTGGTGAGACTCGTTATCAGGATTAAGGTCTATTGACTCTTCCACTTGTGAAAGTGCTCTGTAGAGACCCTTAAAGTCGTCTCCCCCGTTACGTGCATACTGATAAGGTATTCTTACTTCCTCAGGCAGGCTGTTGAAGAAGTCCTTCTGTAGCTGCTTTTGGAGTGACTCCTCCTTATGCTTGATATTAGCTTCGAGAAGTTCCTGAAAGTCATTTACTGTATACTTATCCAGGGATTTATCTTCCTCGAACCCTACAAGAACTCCCTTTTCTATAGCTGTAGAAAACAGCTCTACCAGTCCACTCTTGCGACCGGCTTTAGGTACTATAGGATTTGCTGATGCAGGATCTACAGGAGGGTCCAGAGGGTTGGGATCAGCTAATAGCGGATCAATAGGATCCGAGTCAGTTGGAGGAGGATCCTCTACTGGCGGATCGGTGGGATCCGGATCATCTGGAGTGTCAAGGAACTTCACAGGATCCACCTTCTTTGTCTGAAAGAATCCTGGTTTACCGTTAGAGGGGACCATTACATTCTCAGCTCCCGGCATAGAGAGTATCTGAGTGAGGTCCTCCACTTCCACCTGGGTTACAGTGGTGGCACTGGCTGGTTGTTGTGGTGTAGACATTATGGTTGGTTTATTATTAGTCTCATAGTGTATAAGCAAAGTTAAGGACTAAACCCGTAGGAGTTGAAGTTATGGGGTCTAAACCATAACTTTTAGTGCATCTTATAGCTATCACTTCTTCCCCTTTCTACTTTTTGGGTTTGGAGTGTCGTACTTGTTCTTATTTTCTCTGGCTATCTGCAGGGCTATAGTAGCCTTCTCTTTCTCCAGGGCTATCTTGTCTCTCTGGATCTTAATCTTCTCTGAATTATCAAGTCTTTTATCACTTAACTTAGTAGTCTCCAGAGTCATCTGATCTTTATACTGCTCGGTAGTTCTTATATCTGAGAGCACATCCTGGAAGTCACTTATGGCATTCTGGTTGATATCCTGCATAGCTCCATATCCTGCGGCACGTATTTCCGCTACAAGGATGTCCTTACGACGATCCTTCTCACTCTCCCTTTCTTCTACGTCAAGTTCAATCTGCTTCTCCCTGATACGACCTTCTACCTCCATCTGTTTTACACGTTCTGCAGACTGCATAGCTTCCTGATTACGGGTTGTTGCTTTCTCTTCTATGGTCTTAAGAGTCTGGCTTAGTTGAGAGAGGGAGTCTGCCTGCATGATATTTCCGAGGTCATATATAGTAGCTCCGGAGGTATTATTTCCCAAGGCGAGATCCTTCATCTTCTCTATAACTGCACGGTGATTAGCCTTAGTAGTACAGTAGACGTTAATATCAGTAGTAAGAAGATCCTTACCATTCATCTCAAAGTATATTCTCTCATCTGCAGAAGTAGTATACTGAAGTCTGAGGGAGGGCTTAGTTGCCTGGTAGAACTGTGCAAGATCTGTTCTCATCTGATGTACCCGGGGCATGAGATAATCTGAGTGTTGTATAAAGTACATCTCAGTCTGGGCATAAGAACCGGCTACTGCCTGCTCTACTCCCTGAGCTGTGTTGGTCTGTCCTATTTGCTGACCTAGTCTCTGAGGTGTAATACCTATAGCTTCGAAGGCTTGCTGCTTAAAGTAGTTAGCAAGATTTATCCTGGAGAGGAATCTCTGTGTTTGCTCAAGGTTGAGAGTCTGGAAATGCTGAAAGTGAAGTGGGTTCTCCGTATTAGTAATAGAAGTATCAAGAGGTAGTATCTGGAAATCCTTCATAGCTACATAGGCATTAGCATAGGAATTCTTTCCCCAGTCTTCTCCGAGTGAGTGTTTCGGGAGAGCATTCTGATCAAGCATTACAACTGTCCCCAGTTCATCTATAAGTATATCAGCTATCTGGTTATTGACCATGTTGTACCCTACCTGGAAAGGCTTAGTCCTGTCTACGAGTGAGGTGGATCTGGAATTCCTGTCTGAAAAGACAGCTCCTTCTACAGGTATCTTGCATCCATAGACACTGTGATCTCCCTTGAACTGAAACCTGAGAGGACCGGGTTTATTGGAGGTTATACCTAAGTACATAGGACTAAGATTATCGTTACTTTCCATACCCAGATATGTAGGTCTGTTAGGTCCTACCTTTGTTAATCCCCATGTTTCATTTACCCATATCCACTCAATATGTTCTCCAAAGAGAAGATTCTCAGTGGTCTTGTTCTTCATAAAGGTAGTGTCATAGATAGGCTTATCTGTTACTCTGTAGGACTCATCTATCACAATCTCTTCATGTACCTGTCCCTGGTCATCTATTTTGGTAAGCCAGCCTACTTTTCTTTGGGTCTTCCAGTACATAGTAGAGACTCTCAGGAGATCTGCATTACTGAATCCTGTGTAGTCCTCTGACTCTCCCATAATCCAGCTGATGATATCTCCTCCATCACTAGAGAGACCGTCTCTCATAGATGTAAACTGTCTGTAGGCAAGAGACGGAGGATTTGTGTTCCACTTATGGGATCGTGTAGCATCATAGTAAGATCCATCATTCTGGTATCCTTGCATAGTGTATCCTGCAGCATGTGCTGGCATTACCGCCTCGAGGGATTCTCTTTGCTCCTGAGTCATTATCGGGCCGAGTCTGTTAAGAGTATCGGCCACAGTCATAAGTTCTATATTCCCGGCATAAGTTCCTTGGGAGGTATACCTGACATACGGAGATTTATGATAGAAGGTAGTTACCGGATTCCAGAGTTCGATATCATAGTCATCTTCCATCATGCGGAAGTGCCAGAATTCTCTGTCTGTTACAAGGCTGTCCCGGAAACCCCGTTCCTCCAGCTCATCCATCTTGAATCGTTCGATGTCATCACGGTGCTGGTGGGCTGCCCACTGCTCTGCTATACCCCTGTAGTCTTTCTTGAAGAACTCCTGTATTTCGGGAAGTGTCTTTAGATTCTCGGGGGACATCTGCTGCTGAGCTTCGGGGCTGTCGGGATCCAGTCCCATCTCTATCATCTTGCTGAGAAGTTTCATCTGTGCATCTGCCAGCAGGGTTTTCTCTACCATCTCTCTCTTGCTTTCCAGCATCTCATTATAGGAAAAGTCATCTACAGCATAGAAGGTTACCTTGGCATTACGTTTGGCGAACTCACTGGTGAGAACATTTATAATGTTGGGGACTATAGGATAGAACTTAAGTTCCAGGGCGGAGGGCTCATCCTTAGCAAGGATATCTACCATATCTTTATAGTCGTTATCCTCCTCAACTATATAGTCTGACCGGTCTATAATACCATTAGCCAGCTTATAGTTCTTTAGGAGTCTGCGGGCATTACGACGGATTTGCTTGAGTCCGTTGAACTCGAGCCAATCTGCATTCCATGCAAGCCATTCATCATCCTTCTCTTCTCTGGGTAGGAACTGGAGGGGTTGGGTGATAGTTCCGAGGCGGGAACGCTCTGCTTTAGCTCCAGCTTTGAGATCCATAGCATTTAAAACTCTCATAGCTCTATCTTAAGTTCTTAAACGGTTTTCTCACAGATCTTCCGGAGGTGGTAGTTGGCATATTTCTACCTACGTGCCTGAAGGGAAGATTCGTGGACTTACGCAAATCTACGGACTTTTCGGAAGGCTTCGACGAAGTATACTCGGTAAGTTTACGGTAACCTCTGTTAGCCTGTTGCACCTTGGCAAAAGCTATAAGGGCACAGTAGGTTACAAGACGGTCTACGTTGAGTCCGTCCTGGTACTGTTTCATTTCCTCAAGTAACATAGGGTCGGGAATTCTCTCTACCCCATAGATAGTCTTCATAATTTCTCCTGTGGAGCTGGTCTCGTGATCAAGTTCCTCCTTGAGATACTCCACTCCATAACTTAGAAGGTGAGATTTAAAGAGGGTTCCTACATTACGCCAGCCGTATTCCTGGTAGACATTAGTGTTAGCTCCCAGATCTTTGAGAAAGAGTATCTGGTCTTTAGTGACAAGGTACTTCTGCTTCCTGCGGGAGATCATGTACTGGAGGAACTGGGAGATATTATTCTCTATGATGGTCCACGCATTATACCACTCGATAATCTTCTCGAGCATTTCGTGAGTCTTGGTAAGGTCATCATAGCGTCCGCACCAGGAAGCTACTATTTTATCTCTCTCAATATGGGTTTTGGTTTCCTTAGTAGCACTATCTATACGGGTCACCTCAAGAGGATTCTTATATATATATATGCAACATAGTGATTCTGATGTAGTTGTCCTCCCTTCACCAACAGGATCTATAGATCCATAGTACGTTCCCCAAGGAGCATCCTTAAGGGGTCTCTCCCATACCACAAGACATGCTCTTTTATCCTCCTCCGCTTTTCTTATAGGAAACTCTTTTATCGGAAGACGTTTGGAAGGGCGGGGATCTATCTTACCGTCTGAGTCTCTCTCCATGTCTAGGTATTCGCATGGATATTCCTTCTCGGATATACGTTTCTCCTGTGCTGCTATGAGATGCATTGAGAACTTTGACTCATTCCTGTATGCAAAGGCCTCGTATATATTGGTGGGGTGCTGAGATATACGGAGACGGTATTTCTCGGGTGTGAGCTCTTTCTTCCACTTAGACCTTAGATCTTCTATAATCTTCAGGGACTCTGCTATCTTGGAGTTTCCGTATTTATCTATACATGGGGGCATGGACCACTGCTCCGGAATAAACAGGCTGGTGACTCCTCTTGTTCCTTTGTCATCAAGGAGATCTGTCTCTACAGAGTAGATATCATTAGCCTCCGGGTTAAGAACCATCTCTTTAAGAGGGTTACACTGGTCAAGGTCTCCTACAGACCCTGCAGCTATAAACATACCGGTAGTTATTGCGCCGGACTGCATGGCTGGTCTGAGGTACTCGAATGTCTCATCCATCTTCGGTGCGATTCCTGCCTCTTCATGAAAGAAGTAAGTAGTCTCTCCTCCTACTCCACTAGTAGCGCTTGATTCAAAAGAGAAGCCTTGGATCACTCCCTTTAGTCCGGATTCCACCCACCGTCTGTTAACAAGTAGTTTATCTTTCTGTTGCCAGTTCATGGGCTTGCCGGGATCCATACCTCTGATCCAGGCGGTATGTCTGTTAAGGAAGTCCTTATACTCATTAAGAAACTTCCAGCTGCCCTTCTCATTAATGTAGTCCTTAAGGGAGGCTCCTATCTTGAGGACAGGTCCCTCCTCAAACCATATCTGGTTGAGAAGCTTGGCACAGTGGAAGTAACTCGACGCGATTTGTCTTTTCTTGAGAATAATGGAGTGTCTGTAGTGTATCTCTGCCAGAATTTCGTAGAGAGCCAGGTGATACTGTGCATCCCTGACCTGGGCAAAGTCATACTTACCCTGTTCCTTATCCTTAATGGGAAGATAGTTTAGCCACATATAGTAATCCCGGGGGATGTACCATGTAGTCTTACCTTCTTTAAAGATAGCTCCTTTCCGGCATCTCTCTTTCTGAGAATCCCAGTAGGTGAGATAATCCTTAGTACCTTTGGGAGCAAGAGAATAATATTTATTCTGCCTCCAGGATCTGGCTTCCCGGTTAAACTCGTGGGAGATCTCATTGAACTTATACTTTCCCGGCTCCTTAAACAAAGGTATAAGATACTTCCTGAGATCTTCAAGAGTATGGAACTGTGTATAGGTCCAGACTCCGTTTTCCCAGGTAGGTATCTGCTTATAGAGTTCAAAGTTCATCTTTACTTCTGGTCATAGGCCAGCTCGCTGCCTCCTCTGACCCGGCTCTTCTGCTCATCCATAAAGTCACTGTATATCCCTTTATAGGATTTACGTATATCATCAAAGTCTTTCCCTGCTCTGATAAGTCCTCCTATACTCCCGTCTCTTCCGTGAGTGAATTTAGTTTCTGACATATAGGTGGAAAGGTTATCCAGCATAATCTTGATGGCTCTATATGCCCTGGATGTGGGGGTATCATATACCTGAGAGCAAAACTCGAGAGCTGTGGTTATGGTGGAATCGTCGAGAGAGAAGTTGATACCTATCTCTCTTATAACCATAGATTCCTTGTCATCCTCGGCTATATTGGCAAAGGGATTAAGCTCCGGGTTAGGGCATGTCATATAGAAGACATATTGGTAGACCTGCAGGAAGTTATCGGGAAACTTATCCATAACCGACTTAAGTGCTCCTACAGCATAACAGTGCTCAGAGGGAACTACTTTACCATCTGATATATCAAAGATCCGTACTATCATTACTTAACTATGTTGCTTCTGACTTTTCTGCCGGTGTAGGGGTTGATATCTATTATCTCGTCTCCTGTTTGAGGCAGAGGTATCTCTGCTGCCAACCAAGCTGCATTGCATGCTGAGTTATGGGAAACTGTCTCCCAGTAAGTCTTACTTAAGAGTTTACTCTTAGGATGCATAAACATCCACTGGTTATGTAACATCAGGTCCATTATCTTGTTGTAGGCCTTCTTGGACTTGTAATCTCTAAAGCTTCTCCAGAGTTTAAGAGGTACTTTGTGCTTATTCTTTATCATATTTTGGTTTTTAGTTTATCTCTGTTATCCTGCAGCCACTGAATCATCAGGGTTACCTCTGAGCGCATATAGGATACCTCATAGGGTATAACCCTCTTGACTATAGGGTCTCCATTATAATCTCTCTTGGTCACTGGATTTCCGAAGGGGTCCTTTCCTGCGGTCTCAAAAATGATATGGTCTATGGTAAGTCTGCCTGGTAAAAGAGTCGGGTTGTGCTTAAGTATAATATAAAGATAGATACTTAATTGGAGAGTATAGTGCAGAAGATGGCAGTCCTCTAAGTGAGAGAATGGAGAAATCATCTTCTGGGTGATCCCGTCCCAACCTTTATATCCCTGGGTCTTGAGCTCTTTATTAGTCTTATAGTCATGCACGTTAACCATCCTTGAAAATACTTCTACTCTGTCTGCCTGTCCACATATACCTGCTGACTTAAGGTAAACAAAGTGCTCCGGGTAGACTCCATTGGTAAGATTCTGGTCAGGGGCTATCTTAATACCATCCTGCAGCAGGGGTCTTATGATTGGTAGATCTATACCATCTCTGCGAAGAGTATCGAGATCTGTGATATCTTTCTCTCTCTGGGAGTGGTACCATTTCCCCAACTCTATAGACCGGAGGGTCTCTGCCTTCCAATGGCCTCTTATATTCTCGGGACTAAGTCCGAACCACTTAGACTTAGGGTTCTTTGATGCCTTCTCGGAAGAGAGAACCGGATCAAAAGACTGCTTAAACTGTGAGATAAGAGTAGTAACTCCTGTCCACCGGATATTCTCCTGTGTATCCGTACTGTGATAAGAGTGATCTTCCTCTTTAAAGTATACACTCATAGGTCCTCCTCTTTTATGTTAAGGGCTGTATTAAGCGCCTCCTCCTCCTGATCTGAAAGGATGGAATCCCACCGTCCCTCATCACACCTGTCAGATAAGGCTCTCTGTTTAAAGGAGAGCTTACATCCGCATAGGGAGCAACAAGGCTGTGAACCTGGTATAAAACAGGTGTCTCCTGCTGTGTCAAGGTTTGGGCATGAGTCGCAGATAGCCTTTCTCTTAAGAGCTATCTCCTCTACATGCTGCTTAGTGAAGACAGAGTTCTTAATTCCCTCCAGAATCTTTCCTCTTTTCTTCCATATCTCTAATATACCGGTCATTCCTTATAGTCTTTATCTCTGTCCGCTTAACCAGATCTTCCTCAACCATGGCCAATAGGTTATTTACAAGTCGTAGTCTCTCTTTGTTCTCTTCAAGAATAGCGTGCTTCTGCATTGTGTCAGGGTTACTACCTGCTATTATCTTCTCCATTCTCTCCTTGAATTCCTGTGCCTTGTTTGGCCGGATAGCAAAGGTGCCAAAGTTACTCATGAATATCCGGTGACTCTTCATCTCCCGAACACTGTCGTGAAGTTCCTTCCAGAAGAAGTCCACTATATCTTTGACCATCTGCTCAGAGGCATACATCCTGGTAGCAGTAGGTTTAATAAATTCTTTAGCCTTCTTAGGAACCAAGACTAAAGAATTTGAAGTCCAGCATAATATTACCACTGGCCTGTACTTTTACTACAGGGTGAATATTGACCGTAGAGTTATAACCTTCTGTCTTCTTCAGGAGTTCTGTCTTTCTGCTTATTCTCATAAGGCAGTTACGGGCAGCCTGAGGATTACCGAAAATACCTTTATCTACAGCTTCCTCACAGAATGTAGCAGTCTTGCACTCCCCAAGTAAACCTAAGAGAGTTAAAGAGTCTAACTCAGACGGAGTTAGTTCTATATGGTTAATATAGCAGTGAGTAAGTAGCTGAAACTTTACTATCTGCCACTTATCCATCTTTACTCTTTTATCTACTAAGTTAACTATGGCCATATTACAGACTCTGTAATGCTTGTATGAGTTTAGGTTGCGGTGAAAGATCTGTCTTATCTGCACGGATATTACTGTGGGAGAATACTCCCTTTGATGTGCCATTATATGCTTCTTTTTTGAACTCGAAGGCATCATTAGGGCTCTGGGAACTTATCCACTGATGTAGACCAGCTTTGAGATCTATCTTAGGGTGGCGGGAGGCTATCTCTTTGGAAAGCCTGATAAGACTCTCCAGCTGCTTATCTGTATAGAGATGATAATACTGATGACCCTTGAACTTGAAAGTGAGATCACATATCATACTATCTGGAATAATACCTCCTGTATAGTTATAGAATCTGTCCGGGTCTTTAGCTATCCATTGTTGTTTCCTGGTGTATCCTCCTTTAGTAAGATACCCCCAGTTACAAATCTCCAGTGCTACAGATTCGGGATGGAGATGAGAGCTTCCGTTTTCTCCAAGGTGATATGCCCAGTCCTTGTCAGGGAAGCATTCTACAATCCTGCCATCCTGCATGTCGCTGCCATTAGTGGTAGATATACCTCCTATAACAAACTGTGTGGCTATGCGACCACGGGTATCATCATTCCACTGCCTGATAACTGTGTGGGGATCATGGCCTCCTGCCGTGTGGTGAAGAGCCAGCCACTGTTTAGGGGATGTTCCACTGATGTATTCATCTTTATCCAGATAGCTCTTGTAGATGCGTAACCCGGAATGAGTATCATAAAAGCTGAGATCCTGCCCGGGATTTGCGGGGCGGATCTGTGATGAGCTCGTAGATATATCTGTAGATAGATATCCCTCAGGATTAAACCCGAGTGATGTTGCCGTGATAGTACCTATTATACCGTCTGCTGACAGGCCTTTAGACTTCTGGTATATTCTTACAGCTACTTCGGTCTCCTGGTCAAAGAGATTTCCTGAAGTAAGATTAAGCAAGCTCCTGAGTTTAGCTACAGAAGAACCCTTGTCTCCTTTCTTTAATATCATGAATTGGTTGGTTGATTAGTAGTTGGTACTTCCTCAGGCCCCTTCATATTTTTATGAATGGTGATGTATTCTAGCTTAGCCTTGAGTGCCCTGATCTTAGCCTCCTCGATTTCAGCTAGTGTCTCTTCATATTCTTTGCGGGTAGTAAGATACTCCATCTGTTCCTTATAGAACCGGGTCATCTTCACCTTAGCTTCCTCTGCCTGTTCAGGTGTCATCTTCTCTTCTGCCATAGTTGGTTGGTTATATGAAGGCAAATATAGACACAAATGTACACACAAAGTTTAAACTCTGCACATTTATTTTAGGAGGAGTTAAAGTTTAGGGGCAGAGAGGTAGAACCCTGCCCCTGGCACCTTGAATAAGAAAAACGAGGCGCTATCCTGATATCTTAAGGAGTACAGATAGTCAGAGCATATGTCTGGAAGTCTGTAAACTCTGCGAAGGTCTGGGTATTCATGGGAAAGGCTCTCATCCGGAAGTCATTGGAGGCTCTCAGTAGAGAGGACTTAGCAGTGCTTGTCCGGATATATGCTTTACCCCAGGTGTCTGACTTTGCAGAGAGCTGGGCATAAAACTCAGTGATGTCTGTGGGTACCCCTGACGCACATACTGCAAGAAGGGTAGACTTAAGTTGTTCGTAGACGGCCATAAGTAGGTTATTTATAGTTAGTTAGGAGTTTTGTACTTGTAGTGGAAGATCTGGTTTCTTTGTCTCAGATGCCTGCTTTTGTATTTCTTCCAGAATAGCCGTACGGAGTGCGGTTGTCAGGTGCATAACTTTGGTGTGTTCCTGCCTGTTAAGACTAAGAGATCCCAGGTAGCTATCAAGACTGCTTAAGTGTGTAATAAGATTCATCATATAGTTTAGTGTTGGTTAGCTGCAAATGTACTACTAATGTCTCTTATCCACAAGGGTCTTGAGCATTCCTTTCATCTCACTGATATCTGTAGCCATTCCCCCCATCTTCTCAGAGAGGTTCTTAAACTCCAGGTCTGTCTTATTGGCGTGAGATCTCATATCTTCCTGCGTCTTATCGAGCCTTCTGTGAAGGACGACCTCTTTTTCAGTTAGCTCCTTTCTGATGTCAGCGAGCTTCTCCTTATGAAGATCCTCGATGTGAATCAGGGAGTTCTCCAGAGATTGTATCCGGGAGGCATGCTTGTCCTTGTCACTCTGCATCTTAAACCATGCAAGGAGACCGGAGACTACAAATGTCAGTATATAGATAAGATCTTTACCTGTGAAGATGAGATCTGATATGTTAGTAGAATCGAGTAGTATCATGACAGACGAAGTTTAGAATAATTTACGTTTATGTGACCGGAAGAACTTTGACTTAGCCTCCCCCCCCCCCACTCACTAAAAGGTCAAGAGCATTAGCTCCTCTTTCCCCTTCTGTCTTATACCCATCGGAGTCCCTGTGGAGAGAGCCGGTGTTTATATCGTCAACATCTACGGTAACGAACTTTGTATCAGGGTTAGATATTACTGCCGAGGCAATAGCAGATATTTGCGCCGCATGAACTGTCGTCGCATAATCATACCCTGCGCCTAAATCACTTTGAGTTAAAATGCACACATATACCTTGGGGGAGAATCGGGTACAGAAATCATTAATCTGGGTTAAATATCTTGCGCCGTAGGCATCAGCGTCTGTCTGAACACTTGCGTCCCCTTCCCCCTGACACCATAAGTAATTAAAGTCATAGTCCTGTGGCGCGGCCGCTAAAGCATCTGTGATAGTATCACAGTGTGCCTCGTAAGTAGCCTGTCCTACCTGCCAGTTATCCTTCATTGAAGTAGAGCCTACGGCGTGTTTAACTCCGAATACTGTTCTGCTTGTCAGATCTGCCAGCTTATACAATCTTGCAAACTCCCCCGCATGTTTACCTGCTGGTGCATTGGGGTAAGAATTATTTGAAGTAGTTAATGCTGCGAACTTGTCCCCATCCCATATCCTAATGTCCCCGCGATGTCCGCTATATTGTGACTGTAGTGAATCCGCAAACTTGTCCATATTCGACTGTCCTCCCATGCCCACAACAAGGATATTGCTCCTTTTTGGATCATTTGGTGAGTATGGAAAAGTTGCCTTCACATTCATACGATAACTTCAACAATTATACATAATCCATCAGCACCGTCGCCACCTTTTCCTGAAGCAAATAAATCTAATCCTGCTCCACCGCCACCACCGGGGCCGCCATATAACCCGCCATTTCCACCATCGCCACCGGCGTCTGTTGCATGACCTGCGCCACCGCCACCGGAAGAACCAAGCCCTTTCGTGTTCCAAACTGAAGGTGTAAATGGAAACTGGTCTAATATCTGCAATGATACGTTGTCTGTTCCCACTCCACCGTCACCGCCGGGAGCTATTCCTGCTGCCGCTGATGTTGAAAGAACACCGTCTTTATCATAAAGTCTTGACCCTGCTCCCCCATTGCCTTGTGCATTTGCGCTGGTTAATCCGCCACCACCCGGAGCGCTATTTCCTAATGCTGCAAACATACCAGAGGCTCCCCCCGATGCGCCGTTAGTACTGTTACCGCTACCACCAGTTGATGCGGTTAGATATAGTGGAAAGACATCGGGAAGTCCGTCCGTTAATGCTTTAACTGCGCCACCTGTTACGCTTGCCGCTGTCGTTCCGCCATTTCCTCCATTTCCTCCCGGAGCTATTAATAACGCTCCGAAGGTAGTGTCCCCTCCTTCTGCGCCCGGATTTCCATTTGTACTTCCGGCAGTTACCGCCGCCCCGCCGGCGCCCCCTAATCCTATTGTGACAGCAACAGACGCGGGTATATCTAAGTTGGATAACGAGCGTCTTACAATTGAGCCGGAAGCACCACCGCCACCACCACAACGGGTGGTATTAATAAGTCCTTGTCTGCCAGCAGCACCACCACCACCAGCGCCAATACAGGCAACAAGAGCATATAGAAGATTCGCAGGTTTATTGTAAGTTGTGTCCGCTGTGATTTCAACGACATTCACCGTGGCCCTTCCTTCATAAATAGCCTGAACCTGAGCGTCAGTTAACTCAGCAATAAGCTCTGCCGTAAGTAGTTGATTTATAGGAGTACAACTCATAGATAGTAATTTTCTTATTAATAAAATATTCGGCATAGCTTAGCTGTTCCAGATTACTATTAAAATCCCGCCGATAGTGTTTGTACCGCCAGTATTGTTTATAACTCCACTTGCTGCCACCGTAAATTCACTTTTTATATCGGCGGAGACATTCAGTGAAGAGGTCGTTAGGACATTTATACCAAGTATAGTCGCTCCTGTTTGCACCTCCCTTAAATAAAAGACCTTAGCTAATGCCTGATCTGTCCTTATTCCCGGGACTAAAAAATCCCCTGCTGCTGCACCATTTACGACATATGTTATCTCACTGCTCATCTGACTTAATATCGCTGAATATAACCTCCTATATAAAGCAGGGTTCACTAATCCTGCAGGACGAAAACTTTAAGGGTTATTCCACTTGCAGTATATGTAGGTGTTCCGCTTCTTAAAACTCCGGCTACAAAGATGTCATCGAGGGCATCTCCCTTTACGCCAATACCTAGGTTCGACTTCATTGCAAACTGGCTATTGACCATATCAACATAATCTGAAGTCGTGATCTGAACTACCCCGAGGATTTCACGGGAGTTAGCATCGGTGATAGTAACTGGCGAATTCTCTGTCCCTATCGACACATTGGTGCGCAGGAAAATAAGATCGATAGCCTGGGCCTGAGCGTCTTCATCTACCAGACAGATAGAATGAATAATTCCGGTTACTCCGGCAAGACGTAAGGCTGCTGTTATTTCCTGTGTATCGAAGAGAACGTCACCTGTGGCATATATGCTGGTATCGAGAGAGAGAGTTAACTCCACATATCCTGAATTTCCTCCGACAGCTCCTATATGATTCTCTGATGCCTCAACAATAGTGGAAGTCCATAACCTTCCCCCTGACATCTGAAGGAATGAATAATCTAAGTCTGCGGCGGTATCGGCAGGAACAGCCCGCTGAATGGCCAGCATACCAAGCCCCGTGTCACCTGTTGAAGACGCTGAATCTTCCGCTCTGAAATAAGAGTGAAGTCCCTGCATCAATCTCAGGTTCCACCGGCTCATAAAAGTTAGTGAATACTTAACACTAGCGTCTCCTGCGTTGGCTGTAGGGTCTGTGGCTATAGCCTCAGCCAGAGTATCTATGGTAGCAAGGTCTCCGTCGAGAAGGGTAGTGGTTAAGGAAGAACCTATAGGGTAGCGAAACTGGTCGTCAACGACCTGCATATACTGAGTCCCGTTGGCATCATTATCTATAAGAGTCTGGATGAGGGCCTGTGTATCGAGATCATCTACGAAGACTCTCCCGAATTCATCTGTGGCAATTCCACACCATTCTCCGTCTGCGTCCGCAAAGGTGCTTGTAAGATTATCATTTCTCCTGGCCAGAATAAAGGTGCCTTTACTTCCGATAAGTCCTGAGCTACTCTCGAGATAGGCAGTTCCTTCCAAGGTATCTATATCCAGCTCTATGTTGGCTAGTGAAGCTTCGATATTTGCCGAGTGGGCATCTATAGAGCCCGTATCTACGAGAATACCTGCCAGAGTGGCCCTGGCTGTCTCATCAATAATATAGAGCTCTCCGTTTACATTGACTTTAAAGTAAGAGTAGTCATTATTTGCATTAGTCAGAGGACTGAGGGCATCTTCTCTGACTGCAAGGATCTGTAGACCGAGATCCCCGCTGCTATGGGGAGAGTCCTCTGCATAAGCAGGTACTCCCGAGGTAGGAACAATCCTCATAGGATTTATAGGAGTGAAGGGATTACCGTCTCCGTCAAAATAGAGAAAGGTTACTACACCTGTTCCTGGGTCCCTGACTGTAATAAAGGCATATGTAAGTCCTGTCACTGTATCTTCTGCTGCAACGGCAGCTATGGCATCATCATCTTGTACTCCGGCGGATATAGATCCTAGTAGCTGTAGTACTCTTAGTTGCCAGTTAAAGTTAGAGTTCTTTCCTCCTTGATTGTTACCTGTCTCTAGTCCCATGTTCTGGTAGGTTATGTTAAGCGGTGACCGGGTGCTGGTCACCGCACTTGCAAAAGTAATATAAAGTTCTTATACTTGAGTACTCACAAGCATATACTCTTTTTTCTGGGTTATGATAGTGACTAGGGTGGGAAGAGTGGTAAGACCGTCTTCCTCAGGAGCTATCTCTTTGTTTCTCAGCTTGTTAAGTAATGTACAGTTATCTTTGTGAAGCTTACTGTTTATAGAGCGGGGATGAGGTAAACTTTCGAAGGTACACTGTCTTCTTGTTATAGTAAGTCCTCTTAGAGTACATCTCTCTTTGAAGTCGTCATCTTCCCCGCCCCATCCCCAATAGTTATTAGAGTAACCATTAACTCCTACGAAGTCCTGCTTCGGGATCAGGAGTACTCCTCCGAAGTAGTCGGGGTATGGCATCTTGTTATGAAACTGACTGCACTTTGTAGCAATGTGAGTAGGTTCTTTAGGAGGAGAATAGTCTGCTTCCAGAGGGAGCATGTCCACATCATGAAAAACGAGATAGTCTCCCGAAGAGTGCTTATAACCTATATTTAGTAGCAGGGCTCTGTTAAAAGGCTTATCTCCGAGCTGCCGGACTACTATAATCTCATAGGAAATGTTAGCTTTTGACAGGTAATCTGAGATAGCAGGTATGAACTTCAAGAGATGGCTCTCCCTGTTTCTATATGGTACTATTATCGAGGCCTTCATCATGCAGCTCTTTTAAGATCCTTACTGAACATCCTTCATAGGTAAATAGTGAATAGTAGATAGAGGGTATCCGGGACTGGATATTCTTTATAGTATCTCTGGGAAAGTCTCTGAGGGTGTTTAGAACTTCCTGAAGATCACCAGGAGAAAAGGTTAGGCCATAGTCGCAGAAGTTGTGGTTATAAGGAATGATGAAGTCATCAGAGATATAGACCGGGATAGACCCGTACTGCAGTGCCTCGGATATTCTGAAAGAGGTCTGTCCGTATCCTCGGGGACATAAAGTGAAGACAGACTTTGAAAGAATATCACAGTACTGCTGAATATTATGATCCTTGGTAGATATATACCCGTCGGATTGATTAGACAGAGTCTCCATAAGTTCTTTACGCAGAGGATGTGTTACTCTACCTATGAAATTGAAGAGATAAGGCCGGTGTTCCTGCTGTACTTCTACAGTATGAGGTCTACCTATAAGAGGAAGTGGATAGTCTATCTTAGGACCGGACATAGCAAAGAACTTGCAGTCAAGATGGGACATGTCTACCACCGGGCCATCATCATATTGTACTACTGTCCAGTACTTAATATTAGGACTCAGTGAATTTACATAAGTCTGCAGCTTACCAAGTTTACCTTTGTGCTTTCCGAAATCAGCCCTGACAAGATAAGCTGTCCAGAATATAGGTAGATAAACTCTCGGGGTAGCTTTCCTGGGAGAAATTGCCAGCATGTTATAGAGCCACTCCTCAAAAATAATCTTGTTATCCGGAGGATAGGGGAAAGGGTGTCTTTGCCGGAACTCTTCGGGTACTCTGATCATAGTAAGCTCCTCCTTATGTAAAATGCATCTCCCCATCCTTCTCCTGTAAAGAGGGTATCCAGTCTTATAAAGTCACTCAGGAAATTATCAATCTCACTGAGCTTTGCACATCCCTCATACAACTCTGAGATATTCACCTCTAGGTATAGATAATCTATGCCAGGGAGGGTTCCTTCCGAGCCTCTGAGTACTTCGAGTTCATAACCCTGAACATCTATATTCATCATATTGTATAATGGCTTGTCCAGAAGTATAGAGTCAAGAGGGGTTACTTCTACGGTCTGGGTTCCTTTAAATTCTATGGTAGGGTAGTAGAGAGTATGTTTCTCGGGTCTGAGTAGTGAGTTGCTCTGTCCCTGATTAGCTGTCTCAGTAAACATAGTTGCTTCCTGGTAGGAGGATCCGCATGCCACATTAAAGAGTCTGACTTCCGACTTAGTGGTCATCTTTGCTGAGAGAACTTTGAAAGCTTCAGGGGAAGGTTCTATAAAGACGATATTATGTATACCGCAGAGTTTATAGTCGCTATACTCCTGTCCGTGGTGGGCACCTATATGTATAACTCCTCGTATATCTAGCTGGTGTCTCTTCTTTAGCTGCATCAGGTTAATTAACATATCCTGCAAGTTTTAGTGTGTTATGGTTATACCTTAATATCTGTTCATAGTCTGCTCTGGAGATCAGGTGACGGCTTCTGTCTCCTCCTTCCCTGACAAATCTTATAGATGTATCTGAGTCAAGACCTAATCCTTTAGTAGATTCCAGTGTCTTCATACGAGTCATATTGCTATTAGATACCGCCCTGTTTATTTTGTCTGCACAATAGTCTTTGCCCATAAAGAGAGCTATTCTCTCGAGCTGGATACTGGTATCGAATTCGAGTTCTCTATAGGATATCTCCAGAAGGTTAGTGCCTCTCTGTGATAACCAGTATATCATGTACTCGCTCCACTCCCTCCCATATTCCATATCCCTAAGAAAGGTTGTGAGATCTCCCTTGTAGTCATAGAACTTCTTATTGTGAAAGTAGAAGGATACAAGAACGTCTGCCGGGTGCCTGTGCAGATAAATAACTTTATGGTCCTGCTCCAGGTAGTTTGTGTACAAGTGAGATCTGAGAAGGAGAAATCTTTTACTGTTCTCCATCTCGGGGGTACCCAGACATGGTATAAGCCGGGTAGTTGTGGTAAAGTCATGCTCTGTATCCGGTCTTAACAGGTTACACAGCAGAAACTTTAGCCAGGTACTCCCGCTCTTAGGATATGCTACAAGGATAGTACTTACTTCTTCCATATACATATCATCTTATCATTGCAAAGTACTTCCGCCTTATCTATAACAGACTCGAATACCTCAGCTTCTCCCTCATTGAAGAGCCAGTGAGTTATTCTATGTGTTACTATAAACTCCTTTATAAGGTGAAGTGCTGTCTCTTCAAAAGAGGTTATCCCTTTGTTCCAGTAGAAAGGATCCTTACAACAGTGACAGTCTTCTATCACATAAAGACCTCCTGAGAGAAGATTATTAAGGAAGAGGTGCTTGAAAGATAAGAGCTGATCATAAGAGTTGTGAGATCCATCATCTATAATCACGTTAAACTGATCATGTATTCTGGAGAGTACCCTGAGATCTGACTGGTCTCCGGTATGGGGGACAAAGTTGTGATTACGGCACCAGCGTGCGTTAACAAACTCCGGGTTTATGAAAAGGTCAAGACAGTGTATATCCACATTATCCATTCCATAGAAGTCATTCCACATAAGTAAGGAGTAGCCTTTAGCAGCTCCTATCTCAAGAAGAGAGCTGCACTGTTTGGGGAGTACTGATGCATAATGTTCCAGGTAACCGTGCTCCAGCTTATCTGTGTGGTGAACTTTAGCCAGTCCCTCCAGTAATGTTAGTCTATCCATAGTTTAGTAGTCTATTTGTATAAAGTCGGTGGGTATGAGATCTGAGGTATCGAGGTGTCTGTTTGATGGTCCGAACCATTTATCTTTTGAAGGACTGATTACTATCTTACCGGGACTCTCTGAGAGAATAGCGGCCATAAGAGAGAATGTGGAGTTGCTTATGATGAAGTGCTCACAACTCAGTAGAGACTGAAAGTCGTACCTGTCAGTTGACCGGGGGTCTGAATATGTGAAGGTGAATCCGGGATATATCTGCTGATTAATTCTGGTGGTACACTCCTCTATAGAGTCACTGAATACATGAATATCCGTAAGCCCTTTTCTCTGCATAAGACTAAGGGCCCTGCTTATATAGATATCCGCAATAACGGGATGATGATCGGGATACAGCTTATAGTCCCCGATTCTTACATGCAGGCCTACTGTATTCTTATTGAAGGAGTAAGTGAAGGGAAAAGCTCTGCGGACCTCGGCAAGACAGTGCTCAAAGTACTTGAGGGACTGCCTGTATCCATCTATGACTATATTAAGATTGCTCCAGGTAAGATCAAACTTCATCTCCTGGTAGGCATGAGTAGTCTCTCTTAAGACTATAGTAGGAAGCTTAGCGTCATAATTATTGTTAGTGAGATGTGTGAATCTTGGGGGCCAGGTATTAGGATTAATAGTAGTAGCAGGGATATGGTAGGGGAGATTATACCTGCGGGCATATCCTACAGTAGCTGCTATCTGCAACATCTGGTTAGCCATGCGGCCGTAGAGTCGGCAGGTTACCATCATAGATCAGAGATTCCGGATCATGTAGATGAGCTCCTTTGACTTCTGCGTATTATAGGTAGCATTCTGCAGCCAGCCTGAGCCGGAGTGCACGGTGTGTTCATACTGCATATCAGGTACTATATAGAAGGATCCTCCTGACTTAAGCCAGAGATGGGCGAAGTGTGCCGTGTCCGTCTCTTTGATTAAAGGATCATACTGGTAGATCTTGAGATACCTGTCCCGGTCTACTATGTAGTTACATGTATTAAGCTGGCACTCTCCCATAGGATTCTCCAGAAACGTCTTAATGTTGGAGATGTCTATTGTCCGGCCTGACCAGAATCTGTAGTCAAAGTTGGGACGGGCAAACTCCGGGCAGAAAATAACTGTATTATCATAAGGTACTTTCAGGACCGCTTCTGCTGCATCCAGGTAAGAGGCATCTATGATGTTATCACTATCGAGCAGGATCACGCGACCCTTGATACATGAGGATACTGCCTTAGCTTTATTTAAGGACATTCCTATGTTGGTCTGGTTCCTGTGCAGGTATATTTTGGGATTATTCCCGAAAGTCTCCCTGAGCCTGTCCCATGAGTTATCTGTAGAGGTATCGTCTGATATAATGACCTCACTGATACGCGGGTCATCTACGACCTGTTCGAAGGACCGGAGGAGCATATCATACCGGTTGTAGTGGGTAATAGCCAGGGAGAACTTCATGACGAAAATGTTGGTTAGACGGGACAAAGATAATAATAAACTTTTACCTTTACAGTTAACCAACAACTTCACTATGCTATTTACTTCAGACCCCCTGGTGCAGGGTGGAATTATACTTGCTCTCATAGCTGCAGCAAGCACACTTGTATATAGAGGTGTCCCTCTGTTATGGAGCGAGATCCGTAAACGGCTTATTACCACTATGGATATCCAGGGAACGGATGAACTCTTTAAGATATTTACAAGATGGTTAGGGTCTATAGATTATGGCAAGAAGAGCAGACTTATGACAGTAAGTAGTGGAAGAGGTTTCCCGACAAAAGAAGGTAGTACCTGTGAAGAACAGGGACCTGTATTCTCACCCGGTCCCGGGAACCACTACTTCAGATATAAGGGTGTGTTCTGCATAATCGGTCGTGGACGTAAGGAGATGGATAAGTCTACTACCTTCGAGCTCTACGAAGACTATACCATAACTATGTTTACCAGAAGAAAAGATCTGGCTAAGGAGATGATAGAGGAGGCTATAACCTATTCCAGATCTCTTGAGGTAAATATGACTATGATATACTCTCATAATACATATGGTGAGTGGATAAGAATCAGTGAGCAGAGAGACCGGCCTATTGGGACTGTATTTATGAAAGACAAGAGTAAGCAGATGCTTATAGACGACGTGGATAACTTTATCAGGTCTGAGGACTGGTATGTGAATCATGGTATTCCCTACAGGAGGGGGTACTTGTTCTATGGACCTCCCGGGACAGGGAAGACGAGCATCATTAAGGCTATAGCCGGGAAGTATAAGATGAATGTGTATATCCTGAATATGAGTAGTAAGATGACGGAAGTACAGTTTGTAGCTATGCTCAGCAGGGTTCCCCGGAGGTCTGCTGTTCTCTTTGAGGATATAGACGGAATGTTTGATGGTCGCGAGAGAACCGGAGCTGACTCTGTATCCTTTAAGGCTTTCATCAACGGAATAGATGGGATAGGTTCTCCTGAGGGTACTCTCTTATTTATGACTACTAATCATGTGGAGAAGCTCGATCCTGCACTGATCAGACCTGGCCGGGTGGACTTCAGACTTGAGATGACCTGGTGTGATGAGGATCAGGCCGAGGGGATGTACAGATCCTTTTATGGCAGTGAGGGTCTGGAAGACTTTATGAGGATGTTCTGTAAGAAGGTCAGGAGTACGGCCGATGTTCAGAAGATACTTATGAGTCTTAGACCGGGTGTGCTACAGAAAGATCCCGAACTCTCGCCCGAGAGCTCTTCTGTCCAGCTATTACAGCCAGTACAAGATTAAAGGCATCTTCCTTGGCATCAAATTCTGTGTATCCCGGACAGTCTGTTACGTAGCACTCCTGCTTTCCCCTGGAGATCGGAAAGCTTACTTCCCACCTGTCATCAGGTTGCTTGGTAGCTCTGGAGAGTCCTAAGAACTCAGAGAGGGTTATATCATCAGGGATCATAGTAGAGCAAAGATATAAAGATTCCGGGAGACTTGCGTGAGATGTCACGCTTAGAGGAGGGAAGTAGATTTTACTTTGAAAGTATATCCATGATGGGTTCTCCAGGGTTTGTGATTGAGTATCTCCCTGACTTTTCTAGATGCTAGCTTTAATTTCCTTATACAATCCTGTATACTGGTAAAGGAAGTCTCTGTGCCGCTCTGGATATGAGTAGCCAAGATAGGAGTTCTCTTATAATTTCTCTGGGAGTGGGGTATTATATCCTCTGGATTCTTCCTAAAGGAATGAGTCTTCTTAGGCAGGATAGTTCTCCATAGATGATTCTTACCTCTTATATTGTGGTTAATATAGTCAAACTCAGGTTCATAGTCCTCTTTATAGACGAAGATATAACCTCTGATACTCTTCTTAAGACCCGGACCTATCTTCTTCTTCCAATACTTACAGCAGTCTGTAATCTTCTGGCAGGGAATAGACAGTTCTCTAGATAAATGTGGGCGGTATCCCTCCTCTGTAAGTCCCGTGATCTTATTTATACATACGACAATCTTTATAGGCTTACTCTGTTTCATAAGGATATCCGGTCTAGACTTATGATAATCCCCTGGCATTATCCCGTTGTATCCGCAGGATGAATCTATAGAGTTATGTAACTTTATCCAGTAGGATTCCTTATCGAGAAGACTGTCCTCCGGACAGAGCTCCACTATAGAGAACTCGAAGTTATCTCTCCCGTACTTATTCCAGGAAGCCTGTAGGTGTAGACTATCATGATTATTTCTCTTAAGGTCATAACGATGATCTCTCCACCTATTCTTCATGTGGAGAGAGGAACCTATATAGACCTTACCATTCCTGATATTTCTTATGAGATATATACCGCATAGTCTTTTGTAACTCATGGTGAAAAGGTTAGTCTGTAAAGGTAGGGGTATATAGCTCACTTATAATAGGTAGGGGTAAATTTTTATGGGAGTAGAACACATGTTAGATCTCCTCTTCAACCCCCCACTGGTTTCAAATCATACCCCCTACCCCCGGTCATCTCAGGCAACTATCTTAGGATCAATACGTCATCCTTCTTAAAACATCCACAGCCAGGAAACATCTCTGTTCTGAAGTGGCTTTGCACTACTCTGTTCTGCAGATGCTTCACCTGGCTGAGATGATTATAGAGTCAGCAGGGGCACGGGAGGTGATGATGGGTGCAAGGGAAGTGAGATACTATGTCTATATAAGGGCCTCTCTTAGCCTTCCAAGAATGGAGGGTTTCGGTGATCACTATCTATCAACACACTAGAGAAATAAGGCTTGTCTACAGACGCAAATTCCGGAGACCGGTAAGCTCTCAGCCTTCCACGAGTCAACCCCTTACTACACCTAAAGATATATAGATACACAAGCGTTCACTCCGTAAAGCCTACTGTTTACTGAATACAGGCACTAGCCACTTCAGAGAATAGACGATAGGGGAAAGTTCGGTCACTTCGTAGTGTATCTATATATCTTTAACTCTCCACTCCGGAGTATAAATCAGTGCCCAAGATCCTGTCGGGGTAGGAGTGTGCCCAAAGCGTAGGATAAGCGAGTAAGCACTATAAACACTGAGCAGTAGAGTCTCGGGGCCTTGGTACTACGAGGCCTTCGGGTCATCCCAGCCTCGATTCCTGCTGAGTTGTCAACCCCTCATCCTTAGTAAATTAATACATACCACATGATAGTAAAACTTATCCTTGACGGGCTGGCACACGTAGTGCATATCCGTCGCAATGAGACCACTAAGAAACGAGTGGCCAGAGTACACCATCCTATCTCCCGGGTTCCTGTGAAGGTTCTTGAGGAGCAGGAGCCGGGTGTATTCATGGACTCTGTTGAGAACGAGCGCTTCCGGCTCTATCCATTCTCAAGTATGGTCCGTATGTAAAGATCTTACACACCTCCCAAGCCTGTATGACCTACGGTGCGCCTTCTGCAAGTGCTGCATGAAAGGCCATGAGATAGGATGCAGGCTTTCACTAACCCCTTAATTCACTTAAAGTTTAACGTTATAAACCCTAACCGCCATGAGAACAACATTATCACCTACGAAGCTGGCCATACTCTGGTTCACCTTCATTGCTGCGGTCGCACTGACTGTATCGTGACAGAGACCCTCAAACCACCACAGCGGATATCACTGTGGTAGGTACACCTGTAGCTGTGGGGAGACTAGTTCTCCCTGTGGCCTATGGGTTATTAACCAGTACATTAACTACATTAATAACATCTACCATGAAAAGAGAAATTGTTAAGCTGGGAGACGGACAAGAGGCCGTAGTCCTGGTACCAAAGATCGAAGGTGAGCTCGCCATAGTTCATCTACCTACACTAAAACGTCTGGCATCCCTGCTTCCTAATGTAGACTTCAGGACAATCAAGGCTAATATCATAGCAGACCTTGAGGGAGCACACAATCTGGAAGAAGTTATATCCATACTGGAGAATGAGATATCCTTCCACAAGAGTGTGAACCTTATTCAGAGCTACAAGCCTGAACCTGCAGAGGCTATGGAGTCTCTGTCTTAACTATAAGGGAGCTACGGCTCCCTTTAATCACATCACCAACCCCTGACATCCACTTAAATACCTACTACCATGAAGACCTTTCTATCCATCTGCAAGCACGTCCTTAGTCACGATAACTGGAAGCAGTCTAACTGTGAGACTGTAAGAATCCTGCTAACCAGACATATTCAAGGTAATAACTTATTCCTACTACCATGAGCCCGCTAGAACAACTTATGAACCTTAAGTACGGTGAGGTACAGTTTGGCAGCTACTATCACTTCAAGTATCGGTACAAGTCCGAAACGGGGAAGAAAGTGATGCAGCTAACTGAGCTCAAGAGATATCCCGAGATCAAGGTACATGTAACCAAGAAGGGTTACTACCTGTTCTACGGGATTATCAACCAGTACAATAAGCACGTCCTTGACAAGATCAAGGCTGTTGCCAAGCTTAAACCCAAACCGCCATGTATGACTTAGCTCTCTATGAGTACTGGTTCCCTGCTAGCAAGTAGGAGACAGTGCGGTCTTAGACCCTCTCCGGAAGGCGGGGGTCTATTCTTCAACCACGTATATATCATAATCATCTAATATGCACCGCCATGAGAACATTCATCTACATGTTTAATGTAGCCCACCTCACTCTCCGCCGGGAGGTAGACGTGCGCTCATCTATGTACCGTCAGACTATGAGGATCATGTTAGTACACATGATGCATCAGAATGAGGTTGACATAAACTTCCGTAACAAGGTAAAGGGGAGGTCTCTATGAGAACTATAGCCTTGATATACTGCTGTGAGGGACACATGCTCTGTGACCTCTTCCCGGACAAGAATGAGGTCTACGGGTTCTATCTTATGTGTAAGGACGGAAGTCCTGGATTCCTCAAAGGAATACGTAAGGTAGAGATCCTCACTATACCTGAAAGACTGATTATTAAGGACTATCACCTCAACTAACACTTGGGGAGTAGTCCTTACTTCCTCTCTTATTCTCCCAACAACACACTCCCAACAACCCCTGACTGGGAGTACGCAGATCCAATATGGCTTCTAGGGCCTAGAGAGCTGCACCAATTCACCAATGTTTAACCAATCTAAAAACACGAGCTATGAAAGGCAAGTATTTAGGAAGCTACATCAGCAAAAACGGGAACCCTGTGTTCAAGTATGCTGTAAGCGGAACTCCCGAGCAACTCGAAGAGTTCAAGAAAGCTCAGGGCGACAACGCCCGTGAGGACGAACAGGGAAATCCCCTGTGGTTCACTACCCGTTTTGCGGGTAAGAACGCTACTCTTGCAGTAGCAAAGAACTCGGGACGTGTGTACGCCGACACCAGCGACATCCGTGCAGTTGCCTCTTTGGCAGACCAGTTCAGCGGAAAGCTGGGAGATGCTTTGGCATCCCGCGGTGCTGACATGATCCTCGGATCAATGTTCAAAGGTATCTCTGTTGCTGCAGCTCCGGTTGCAGAGGAGAAGCCTCTGGACGAGTCAGCGAAGTAAGCTTCCTGACAGACATAGTAAGACATAGTGGTAGCGGCCCCCGGAAGGGGGCTTCTATCTTTTAAAGAGACGTCTCTCGTGTGACAGAAGGATTAACCGCTCTAAAGTAAAAAGACTTTACTACAGTAAAGATTATTCGCCATCATAAGTCAAGAATGTTTACTAGCAGCATACTCTACTACTGGTTCCCTAACCACACCTGAGAGAGGTACCACAGAGTTAGCTTGTATCTTAGCCACCACCTTAACACAATCAGGATGGTTCTTAAGATAGAAACTTACCCTGTCACCTTTAAAGAGAACCTTAGGGTCCACCCAGTATTCAGACTGTGACTTCTTACAGATAACACAAGTATCAACGAGACACTTAAGGGCCTTAGCTACCGTGCGGGTAGACTTGAAATTGAGTTGTTCCTGAAGAGTCTTGATCTTAATCTTTATCCAGTCCTGGTTATCCGGAAGCTTGTAGATAATATAGATAAAGAGCTTAAGGGCGGGAGCAGAGAGCTTATTAATAAAGTCCTCCGCCACATAAGACTTGTAGTATACACAGGTCTTACTGGTTCTGTCAGCCAGATAAGTACGTGATATCTGATCAGGAGGAACTCCTGTTGTAGAGTTATCACTTACTACATAGTTACGGGTGCCTATCTCCATCAACTCGATAGGAGATGCACTGTAGATAAACGGATTACGCGAGATGTTGTACATAAGTAAAGTTTTAGTACCTGAGTACAAAGTTAAGAAGAAAAGTAGTACCTCTCACAAGAAAAATGTGTACTGAAAGTAAAAGATTATACCCTCTAGAGCCTTAAAAAGGGGGTCTGGGAGATGAAACGTTTACTTTATACCTCTGGAACTTACTCAGAGTGAGAGAGATCCTTGAAAAAGCTTTGTATATTATATACTATAATACAAAGAGAGATGTCTTAGTAGAAGAGCAGATGCATAATACTCCAGGAAAGTACTAATAATACTCTATTAGAGTACTAGAGTGAGAGATTTACCTCCTCCCCCCTCCCCTTCCCCCCTCTCTC
>Ga0214473_10000395_pt1 | contig 61149 bp, 48 predicted proteins | sample RVTome_7_FD_203509 | JGI IMG/M metagenome (GOLD analysis project Ga0214473, IMG submission 203509) | Soil microbial communities from uranium-contaminated site in the Upper Colorado River Basin, Wyoming, United States - RVT98D197 | ecosystem: Environmental > Terrestrial > Soil > Contaminated >... | reverse complement strand
AAGGCCGCGTGTGAGGGGTTCTTTCAAGGCATCGACGAGCATGGGACGGCTCTCCGCAGCCTACTGACCGAGAACTTCCAGGTCATCACAGCATGACACCGAAATCTCATTCAGGATGGGTATATCAAAGAATTGGCGAATCAGTGGCTTAGTCCGCGGCGCTGCAATTGCGAACAGACCGGGGGGGCACATCTTTAATTGTATAGTTATCGTCAGTCGTCGGGGCCTAATCGGGGGACAGCATATGATTGAGGGAGGGAGTGGGGGAATCACAGGTCAGATGTACTTTTGTGAGTTGTCTGATCATCTATTCGCCTTGCCTGCGGACGGCGGATGTCGTAGAATATTACTGGATCGTCGATTGCAATCAGGAGTGTCCTATGACCATAAAACAAAAGGCGTGCGAAGTGATATCGCGAATGCCGGAGGATTCGACCTTCGAAGATATTCAGTACCATCTCTACGTTCTTGAGTGTATCGAGCGAGGCGAGCGGGATATCGAGGACGGCAAGACGCTGACCCATGACCAAGTAGAGAGCAGACTGGCGAAATGGCTGAGGTGATCTGGACAATCAAGGCCGCTGATCAGGTCGAGCAGATCGGTTCATTCATTGAGAAGGACTCTCCTTTCCAGGCTCATCGCGTCGTTCAGCTTATCGTCAGGGAAACGCGCAAGCTCAAAACGCATCCAAGGATCGGCAAGATGATCCCGGAGGTGCAGGAAGACCAGTATCGCGAGCTCAGGGTCTTCAGCTATCGAATTCTGTACAAGATACTCGGCGAGAACAGGATCGCCGTCGTCGGGGTTGTTCACGGGCGCCGGCTATTTGATCCCCAGTGGCTGGAATGAGACCTGAAACCTTATCTCCATCGATTCTGCGTTCACCCATCCGGGCACAGAGGATCATCGCGGGAGCCCTGCTCGCTGCGTGCGTCTTCATGATGCCGACCGCCGTTGCGGGAACGTACTATCCGCCGCCCGAGTCTAAAGGCGGATGGCGAACGCTCGTTACGAAGAATGCCGCTCCGACAGTGGCTCAGAAATCAGCGGTCTTGAACGCTGCCGGCCTTGATACAGACGACATCGTCGATGCTTGGAATTACGTCAAAAGCATGGGGCAGCGTCAGAGCCTGATCGTCATCCGGCACGGATGGATCGTCGGAGAATGGGATTATGTCGGCGTCGGGCCCGTCAACTCGTCCACCAAATCGTTGACCGGCCTGGCGCTGGCCAAACTGTTCGAGTTAAGCGACGCCGGCCGGCTCCCAAAGAAGATCGGACTCGTCCGACAAGTCGGATATGACGATTTGGCGTATAAGTATCTGCCCGACGCTTGGGGCGCTTCTGATCCCCGCAAAAAGCTCATTAAGGTCAGAGATCTGCCAACCATGTGTTCCGGGCTCGAAGCGATGGACAGGGGGATTCGAGACCTGGACATGGCGCTGGCGCTTCCGGTGGTCCATCCGCCGGAAACGGTCGATCAGTACTCGTCGGCCAGTGTGATGGTGGAGGGAATGGTCATTGAGAACGCATCGGGTCAAAACCTCAAGAGCTTTTTCCGCCAGTATATTAGCGATCCCATCGGGGCGGAGTCGGTGCGATTGTGGGATGCATACGGTGCCGCCGGCTACGCCTTTATGCAGACGCGTGATTTTGCCCGGTTCGGATACCTCATGCTGTGCAATGGGGCTTGGGACAACGGAAGCGGCCTCCAGCAGCTTGTGCGGCCGGACTTGATTGCCAAATGCACGCAATGGCCGGCGTTCTTGATGAACGTGACCGATGGTCCCGGCAATAACACCCGGTGGTGGACCACGGACGATCCGCCGAGTCACTTCATCCACACCTGGCACGGCTGGTGGGTGAACTGGTCGCCCGATTGGCCCTCGTCGCAGCCAGCGGTATGGCCATTCATTCCCAAAGACGCGTTTTGGATGAGCGGGTACGGGAAGGATATTTGCGTCGTGATTCCCAGCCTCGACATAATCATCGCTCACCAGACGGCGCGAGCGGGCAGCCTCGAGCAATCGCTCAGTGATCGCCCAGAATTCTTTTCCACGCTTCTCTCGAAAGTGATGGCCGCGGTCGTGACCACGTCCGCGAATCCGTCGGCGGAGGCGACCGCGGCCGTTGAGCGCTGGGACACCTACGAACGCTCCTTGGACGCAGCCGGCTCCTATGCTAACCCCTTCCAAGACGTGACGCTCACCGCCACGTTTACCCACACAACCGGGAAAACCATTCACGTGGACGGATTCCACGACGGAGGATCAGTCTGGAAGATTCGTTTCATGCCGACGGACCTCGGGAAGTGGACCTACGCGACGAGTTCCCCCGACGCAGGCTTGAACGGAAAAACAGGTACGCTGAGCTGCGTGGCTCCGGCGAAGCCCTATCTGCATGGACCACTCAAAGTCGAAGGATATCACTTCGCGCATGCCGATGGTACGCCGCGATTCTTGATCAGCACGCGGCTCACGTGTCAGTTCGCACCGCCGTCCGCATGGCCTCCTTTGATCACCTTTCTCAAGGAAAACCGCATCAATCGCGTGCTGTTCATGATGCCAGGGGTGGATTCCAAGAAAGACCCGGTTCACACCCAGCGAAACCTGTTCGCTCCCGGACCGGACTACGCACGGTATCACGTGGAGGCCTTTCGCGCCATTGACGAATTCATCGACGCCCTCCGGCAGGCGGACATCCTGGCCTCGCCCTACTTCTATTACGATCCTCGACGCGAGGTCATGTGGAATATGACGCCGGAGCAGGACAGGGCCTACATTCGCTACGGAATGGCTCGCCTCGGCGCCTTCAGCAACGTAATGCCGGTTCTGGGCAATGAGATCGAGTTGAAGACAACCAACTATAAGGATCCCGCGTTCGACCTCAAGAGCCACGCGTGGGCGAACGAAATGGGTGCCTTCCTGAAAAGTCGGGTCGTCTTCGGCCAGCCAGTTTCGGTGCACAATCCCTGTTGGCATGAGTTCGCGGTCAATCCCAGCTACTTCACGTTGCTGCGGGACTGGCCCTTTGCCGGCTGGACCGACTTTATTTTGAAGCAGGCTCAAGTGGGCTGCATTGGCACGGCCAGCGCCGTGAGCGACTCCGTTCCTCAACCGCATACGGCAACCTACAACGAACGCGCGTATGCCCGGCACAACCAAGTGCTGATCGATCTCCGGCGTTTCAATCAACCCGTGATCAATGAGGAGCCGGCATACGACATGGGGAGCAAAAGCGCATACGCTTCACAGACTCCCGAAACAATGCGTCCGACCTTCTGGACGGCCGCGACAGCGGGGGCCTACACGATCTGGGGGAACAAATCGACGTACGTGACGGGCGATCCGCTTCCGCCGATCAAGGAAAGCCTAACGCCGCCGTATCTACGTGTGCTTCACGACGTGATGACCGATCTTCCGTATGGGAAGATGGAGCCTCTTAACGAGAGCGTCACGCCCGCCGACGTCACCCTCGACGGCGAGGCTTGGCGGACCAATTTCGCGCTGGCCAAGCCCGGCGAGGTTTACCTTATCTATTCGCTCGGCGGCGGGACCGGTACGGTTACGCTCGCTCCGGGGCCGTATTCCGCCGTGCGCATCGACCCTCGCGACGGGACGTGGACGGAGCTGGGCGCGGTGGCCGGGGGGGGCCGTCGGTTTCTCCCTGCCACAGGGCGACTGGGTCCTCATCTACCGGCGCACGGCTGGTGACAACCTCGCGCCTCCGTCCGGCAGCCCATAGCGCTCCATGCCGCTCATCAGGGGCGGCAAGGTCATAATGCACTTCATCCTGTCCAAGGGTGTTGTTGACAAAGGGACTGAGAAGAGGCATGATATGCCGCATCGCGATCGGCCTAATCAAAGAGGAGATCTCAGCATGGGAGGTCGTGGATTGCACACTGGACGCAAAACCGCTGACGTCGGAACAAATGAAAGGAAGATGACATGGACAATCATGCAGAAAAGCCGAATCGGAAGGAGCACAGTCCCATGAGAATTCTGATCAGTCTCTTGGCCGCCGTGGCTGCGCTGTTGGCGACCGATGCGGCCCTCGCGGCCCCGTCCAAACCCAACGTCTTATTCATCGCGGTGGACGACATGAACAACGACCTGGGCTGTTTCGGTCACCCGTTCGTGAAATCGCCGAGCATCGACCGGCTCGCCGAACGTGGCGTGCGCTTCGAGCGGGCCTATTGCCAGTTCCCGCTGTGCAGCCCGAGCCGCTCCTCACTGCTGACCGGCCTGCGCCCCGACAGCACGCGGGTGTTCGACTTGCAGTATCACTTCCGCCAGGACCTGCCCGACGTCGTGACGCTGCCGCAGTTGTTCATGCGCAACGGCTACTACGTGGCGCGCGTCGGCAAGATGTACCACTATGGCAACCCGGGCGACATCGGCACCAACGGCCTGGACGACCGGGTCTCGTGGATGGAGCGATTCAATCCCGCCGGACGCGACAAAACGACGCTCGAACTCGATATCATCAACTACACGCCCAAGCGGGGCCTGGGTTCCGCCATGGCGTTCCTGGCCGATAAGACCGGGACCGACCCGCAGCACACCGACGGCAAGGTGGCCGACCAGACGATCCGACTGCTCGAGCAGCACAAGGATAAGCCATTCTTCATCGCCGCGGGATTCTATAAGCCGCACACCCCGTGGGTAACTCCGCAGAAATATTTTGACATGTATCCGATGGACCCGATCTCGCTGCCGCAAATCACCCCGCAAACGCCCACCGATTACCCTGAGCTGGCGCTGGCTTCGACGCGGCCGTGGCCTTATTTCGGCATCACCTCGGAACAGGCGCGCGAATGCAAGCGGGCGTATTATGCAGCGATCTCGTTCGTGGATGCGCAAATCGGGCTGGTGCTCGACGCCGTGGATCGGCTGGGCCTGCGCGACAACACCATCATCGTCTTCTGGAGCGACCACGGCTATCACTTAGGCGAGCATGGCCTGTGGTTCAAGCAGAGCTGTTTCGAGGAATCGGCCCGCGTGCCGCTGATCATTTCCGTTCCGGGGCGAAAGAGCGCGGGCCAGGCGAGCTCACGTCCCGTTGAGCTGGTCGATCTGTATCCTACGCTGGCCGACCTTGCGGGTCTGACACTCCCGAAGCACTTAGAGGGCTTCAGCCTGCGGCCGCTGATCGACAACCCAGAGGCCCAGTGGAACCATCCCGCTTATACCCAGGTCCAGCGCGGCGGTGATCCGGGCCACAGCGTCCGAACCGAGCGGTGGCGTTATACCGAATGGGGCTTCGGGCAAAAGGGCCAGGAGCTCTACGATCATGACAACGATCCCCAGGAGTTGCACAATCTGGCGGGCGACGCGAAATACGCCGACGAGGTCGCGCAAATGAAAGCCCTTCTAAAGCAAGCGCACCCCGCCCCCGTCTCCGGCGGCAAAGCAGAAAAAGGCAACAGGCAGAAGTTCAGCGACTAATACCAACTCGAATACTATCGCAAGGAACCCGAATACCTGAAAAAGCTGCAAGAGCATTCTACTTGCCTTTCTGCCTCCGTGGCTTTATAATCTGGCTATGGATTCGCAGGCTGTTGCGCCTTGCCAGACGGAGAAGAAAACGATTGTTGACGGTCTGTAAGCGGATTCCGGCCACGCCAAACTCTTGTTTGTGAAAATGGACGTGGTGCTATGTTCTGTTCTCTGCGAAATAATTTGTGAAGATTGGCGGATGCGGATCACAGATATCATCTGGAAGGAAGCCGTCGTTGAGAAGCTGATCGGCAAGCACGCCGTGTCGATTGCAGAGGCAGAAGTAGCGCTCCTCTCCAGGCCGGTTGTCCGCCGGATGATCAAAGGACGCGTGCGCGGTGAGGATGTGTATGCGGCCATGGCGCAGATCGCCGGTGGAAGGTACTTGATTGTTTTCTTCATTGATAAGAAGCGGGGCGTGGCGCTGCCCATCTCGGCACGCGACATGGACCCTACGGAAAGGAAATACTATGCGAAGCACAGACAAACACATTGACCCCCTGCCGGACGAGTTTAGATCGTACGAGGAGGCTGCGGATTTCTGGGACACTCACAGTATTACCGACTACGAGGAATTCCTGGAACCTGTGGACCTCGATGTGGATATCCAGAGGCGGCACTTTGAGATCGAGGTGGACGAAGAGAGTTTCCTGGCTTTGCGTGAGACCGCCAGGAAAGAACAGAAGCCTGTCAAGCAACTTGCCAGCGAAATCCTCAAACAGAGGCTCGATGCCAACTGAGTGCACGGAAAATGTACCCGACACCGTCTCATTCAAGACAAAAGTTTTGCGACTAAGCATTATATGAAAAAGCAGGATATTCATAATATGGATGTGTCTGAGTATGAACTCACTGGATACTTCAAGTATTGTAGCGATGATCCGAGGGTAATCAATGGAATATTCAGGGATCACAAAATTAGATTCACACAGCCAGCAGCATTAAATGATCCTCTGGAGTTTGATCCAATCATTAGATTTGAGAATAATGGTGCAAACTATAATTGGTTCTCTTTGAATGGGATTCCTCTTCCAAGTGAAGAATCCCGTCTAAGGCATAGATTGATCGAGCAACAAATCAATGCGTTTGGTGTTCTATCTTTGACAAAAAATCCTGATTCGTTTGATATGTGGAGTCGCTATGCTAATGGACACAAAGGATTCTTAATAGAATTTAAGAGCGATTTGAACAAACATTCATGTATGTTATCTCAAAGTAGTGAAGTCTATCCAATTCGAGAAGTCCAGTACGTGGATGAATATGCGATAAGTATAGATGAGCTTACAGACGATGAAGGTCAGATTCAGTTTGAAATATTCAAAGACCAGATGTTCTATTCAAAGCTTGCGCGATGGGAAACCGAACAAGAGTATCGTATGGTTCGCCCTTTTTCCGATTTGCATGACTATAAGTCTCTTACAAACAAGGCCCATAGGGACACAGATCGCGTACATCTGTTCGAACTTTCTCTCGATTGTATAGAATTTGTAACATTTGGGGCTTGTATGTCATTGGAAAATAGAGAATCAATAAAGGAAGCCTGCAAAAACTCTAAGATAGACTTCTTACAAGCAATTATTATTCGAGATGAAAAGGATGCTTTGGGAAAGGCACCGAAAATCAGCCTACAATCGGTAGATTCCTTACCAGGATCCTTCGGAATGCGTCCGCTTCCATTCATAATGGAAACCGAACATTTTGAGGATATACAAAAGGTAAAACCGATTAGTTCATTGTCAGAATTACCCTATTGGGAAGATTGTAAACAATGGGTACAGCAAGTGTACGATATAGCAAAGGCTAGATATAACAAGAGGTAATTTAAATTTCTTCTGTCTAACAAGGGTAGTGTCAAGTGATCTCGCGAATGCCGGAGGATTGGCCTGCAAGAGACGAAAAGTAGAATGTCCCCTTCCCCTTTCTTACTGAATATAGCTACTATGGCTTCGCCTCGGCGAACTGGCTCTTGGGGGCGGGGGCGCCGCGAAGCAATCCTTCGGTGCTGAGGTCTTCGTCAACGTCAGGCCAGTGAATGCCGTAGCCTCCGCCGGAGGGTTCCCAGTGGTCTCGCTGCTTCTGCGTCGCATTCAGAAGCCTCGGATACCATGCCAAAGGTACGGTAATAGTCCGGCCATCCATCAAGTCAACGCTTAGCGTGTCATCATCCGATCGGACGGACTTGACTCGTTCATCAGCGCTCGGCGCCAAAATACCCATGCCATGCCTCCAAGAGTTCATCCTGATGCTGCAATACCAATCTCTCAATGCTACGAAGTTCGTGAGCGGCAAACCCGATATTGCGTGCCAATTGCACAGGTCGCAGCCAGAACTTCGCAGAGCAACGTTCTCGATCCACGTGGATATGAGGAGGCTCGTTCGGCTCGTGGCTGTGCCAATACAGCCGGTACGGGCCAGTTTTCAAAACCGTCGGCATTTGAAAATCCCCATAATCCTTTTAATATAATCTTAACAGATTGGGCGCCGGATGACAAGAATAATCCCGCCAACTCAAGGGTCAAAGAGTCAGTTCGAAGGGTGCGATGAATCGCACCAATCATTTCTGGCCAAGCATCTGGGGGGATTTGTCGCGGAAGTGTTCGAGCCAGTTCTTGATGATCGCGCCGGATAGGCCGTAGTCGCCCTTTGCGTAATCCTCGATGCTCGTGCCCCAGTAGAAGCTGATCCAGCCATCGGCAATGCTGGCGGAGCCATCGATGAAGGCTTCCAATTCCTCGACGGAGCAGCTCAGCGGAAACATCTCCTCGACGACCAGGGGCTTGCCGATATTGTAAACCGCCAGCGCCGTCAGGGCTTTCTCGACTTCGCCTTTCTTTGGATAGAAGTGAACGCTTGCGAAATCCAGATTCTCACTGACCTCTTTGGAATAGAAAAGGGGTTTTGCTGTTGGCCAGACGAGGGCCCAGGGTATTACGCCCACCGTTACCATGTGACGGTTATCGTGCTTGCGGATCGCAGCGACGAGCTTATCGACCCAGGCCTTGGCCACCTGCTCTCTGGTGCGCCCTTTCAGATCGAGCGTGATTCGCTGCACAAAGTACTTGCCCCCAAGCTCGCCCGTCAGCCACTGCGTCTCGGGCTTGTCCGCGCCGGGCAGGATAGGCTCATTCATCAGGTCGTAGCAGAAGATCGCGGGGCTGGCGGCGCAGGTTCTTGCGACCGCCTCCCAGAACCGGGCCTGAACGTCCCAGCGCGAGCCCTCATCCATCGCGTCGTACCATTCGGGCACGTCCTGTTTGTGGTAGCAGCCGAGGCCCGTGACATCGAGATAAAGCCCGGTCTGCTCGGCCAATTTCACCAGGCGAGCAAGCTGCGCGAGCGACACTTCATCAGGCTCCTTTGGCGTCTTCATGAACTTAGCCATCTGCAAATGAATCCGAACGACGTTGGCGCCGAGAGCTTTGATCTCCTGGAAGTCCTCGGCGACGGTGGGCCACTCCTGGCGCCAGTAGTCCTCCAACAATCGGCCTGGCGTATCGTGGTCGTAGTTGACTCCCCAGGCCCGAAACTTCGCTCCCGATGGGACATGGACGAAGCCGCTTCCATCCTCGCTGGGACGAATCCATTCGACCTTCGCCGGCGCTGCGTCAGGCCGGCCGCCGGCATCGCCACTGGTCGCTCCACACGAGCAGAGCAAGAGAGCCAAAATCATCGCAAAGGCTATCGCGATTGTGTTCTGATACAATCTCATTGCTGCAAGCATACGTCTTGTCTGTTTGGGTTAGCGATCCAGCGCTATTTGCCCTTTGAAGCCCCCGTTTTATCGGCCAACTCGTGGACCTTTGCGATGATCCGCTCCTCGACCGACGGGGCGAACGGGCCGGACAGGTCGGTATATCGCATAGCCTCGCCTGCCTCGTAGCCCCCTTCGCGCAGGACTCGGACGGAAGGAATATATCCGAAAACATCGTTGCAGTAGCCCGCCACCCAGACCGCCTGGCCGGGAAACTCCGACTTCAGCCGCAGCGAATAGTCCACCACGACCTCGCCCGCCAGCGCGATCATAGTCAGATCGTCGCCGAACCGCACAACCTGCACCAGATAAGGGTATATCTTGCGAATGGCCCCCTTTTCGTCGAGCTCCTTGAGCAGGACCTGTGCATGGCGGGCTTCATATTTGTCCTTCGATTTGGTCTGCTCCTGGAGCAGTTCGCGGCTGGGCGGCTGGACGAAATCCAGCGTCACTGTATCCAGAGCGGCCCGAATTGGCCCATTGACCGGCCGCGCCTGCACGGTCAACGCCGTCTCGACGCCGTTGGCCAGCGCTCGGCCATGCTGCTTGCAATATTCAACCGTCTGCGGTCCGCCGCGAGGGTACGGATTCTGGTCGGCGCCGCAGCCGGCGATGAACATCGCCACCGCTTCCGGGTGCATCTCCTGGATGTACTGCTGGGCGAAGCCGGCGTAGTCGCCGCAGTACTCGTAGCCGCTGAGGGTCGTGTTATGGCACGCGTATCCGAACAGCACCGCTGCCAGTTTACCGTCGGCGCCGTCGATCCGCAGAACGGGCACGTCGTGGTCAACGGGGCCGTCGGGATTCGGACTGTTGCGATAGCCGGTCTGGCTCGGCAAACGCCGGTTCATCGCGAAGCCAGCGCGGGCGTGCGTGTAGCCGAGCTTCGCGGGAGCCAGATTCTCTAACGCCTGCCCGATCATCTCGAGCAATTTGCGCTGAAGGTTCTCCACGTACTTGTTGCTCTGTTGAATCTGCTCAGGCGAGAGGCCATACAACGTATTGCCATAGATGGAATACTGCGCCTCGCGGACCACCGGGCCGCTGTGCGTGTGGGATGAACTGAGCAACAGGGCTTGCGGCTCAAGCTTGTAGCTTTGGCGAACCTGCGCTTCCAGCCAGTCTCGCGTCGGGCGCGGGATGCCGAGCAAATCGACGGTGACGATAACAAGCCGGGTCCCCTGCTGGTCTTCCAGCGCCAGGGCCTTGGCGTTCAAGTCATGGATTTTGCCCTCCGACGGCTTGTTCCTCGAAGCGTAGCCGGCCATCCACATCGGCTCCTCCGGCGTAATGACGGCCGAGACAACCGCCGCTTTCCAACCTGCTCCGGCGGGCTGGTTCGCCATTGCGCAAGGCGGCACGACTATCCCCTGGCATATCAGAATGGCTGTGACCGTCAGACACAAAAGACCAAAGAATTGCCGAGTGCCGATTTTCGATTGCCGATTGTAAATCCAAAATCTAAAGATGATGGTATGTCGATTCATGTCACTGCTCCTTAGGTTAGACTGTTGCCGCCAGAGCGTTTTGCCGTTGTGCCTGTCGCTACCTGCTTTTGAACGGTCCCGGAATACTGATCAGGTCGGCTCGCGTCCGGCCATTCTCTGTAATTCTTGCCAGGGTGTAAACCGTCCCGTCTTTGCCCACGGCGATCGAATTGACGTAGGCAGGTCTGTCGCCGTTCGCGTAGAAAATGGGGCCCTGGTCGGTGTACTTGCCTGCCCGGGTGTCGTAGGTAATCAAATGGAGATTCTCAGTACCTTTCGATTCGCCCATGGCCGTCGTGCTTTTGCCTCGCACGCGTTTGCCGTCGATGTACACCGGTCCGCCGGTCAGATAGTGAAGGGTATGGCCGTCGGGACCCATTGCGAAACCCAGATACCCATAGCTGAACTGGTCGAACATTCCACTTTGCTTGGAGGGCATGGACGTAATGCGTTCCACGACCGATACCTGTGGAATACGGGGGTCGAAGCGGAAGAGATAGCCCGAGTTTCCATGCACGCCATAAGCCGCGTTCTGCGCCTTGCACCAGACGACCTGCCTCCAGTTATATCCCATATGTCCGGGCGAGGTGGGGTCATAGAGGCCAAAGTAGTCCTTCCTCATGTCCTCATCCTTGACGGCTTCGACGGAATCCGAATCGCATCTGTAGGCAAGGATGTCACCGTCACCGGTCGTGAAATAGGCCGAGCCGTCTCGCGGATCGACGACGATGGATCGGCAGAGCGTTCGATAGTCTTGCCCTTTGCCATTTTCCCCCAGCTTGGACATCGGGCCAAAGTCCTTGAGGTCTTTGCCGGCCAAGTCATAACGGATGAAGGAGCCGCTGGGCCAGGTGATGCCATAGAGGCGGCCGCGCTGAACGTCCATGTTCATGGTCAGAATGCCTTCGCCTCGGGGCGCTTTGGCCAGCTCCTGGAATTTCCCCGTCTTCATATCGTAGGCCAGGAAGTGCCCCCCCGGATAAGGCTTGTAGTCCTCCGGCGGTATGCCGATCTTCTCCATACCATCGATGATGCTGTAGTAGCCTACGTGCGTCGCGAAATAGAGCTTGCCTTTACTTTCGACGAAAGTCACATGAGACTTGCCCTGGGCAATTGTCTTGGCCCCCTTCTCGCCGCACGCCTCCGTCAGATCACCCAGATGCTTGATCTTGCCGGTGGCCGGATCGTAGCAGTACATCTGCGCGCCGGTTTCATACGACTCCGAGGAAAGCACATAGTAAATCCTGCCATCGCTGCCGGTGCCCATCCCGTTGTAGGTGTCATGCGCCAGCTCGAAGCCCGAATTGTACGTCCGGGCAACCAGTTTGGCCGACGGGCTCTGCGATTTCTTGATGGGCCCAGCCTCCCCGGCGCTACAGCCCGCCAACAGAAGACCCATTGAAAGCACGCACGCACATACTCTGTTTGTGGTCGTTGTGTCCCTCATTGCTTGATCTCCCATACTTGTCCGCCTACGGCGGACTAGTCCATGCCCGGCTACACCGCTGAGCTTCGTTTTCAATACAATATCGAGTCGGTCTTGAAGAATCAAGCCCAACGACTATATAATGTCAGGCATGATACGAGCCTTCGTTCTATCGTTGTTGGGTTTTTGCCTGCTAACCGGCTCTTGCCATGCGCAGGGGAAACCGGCCGGAGCAGAAAACCGCCCTGCCGAGGATACAGTCAAGCTCGTGATCCTGGACCCGGGGCACTATCACGCCGCCCTGGTCCAGAAGAGCATGTACGAGCAGGTGGACCCGGCCGTCCACGTCTATGCCCCCGACGGTCCCGACGTCCAGGATTATCTGAAACAGATTGCGCAATTCAACAGCCGCGAGCAAGACCCGACTCATTGGCGGCAGAAAGTCCATCTCGGCGAGGATTTTCTCGAACGAATGCTCGCCGAAAAATCAGGTGACATTGTCGTCCTCTCGGGCAACAACCGCAGAAAAGCAGAATACATCAAGGCCTCCATCGACGCAGGCTTCAACGTCTTCTGCGATAAGCCCATGTGCATCGACCCGGAAGGTTTCAAGCTGCTGGAGCAGGCCTTCGCCTCGGCCAGGCAAAAGAAGGTTCTGCTCTTCGATATCATGACCGAGCGTTACAACGCCACCTGCATCCTGCAAAAGCTTCTTGTCCTCGACCGCGAGCTGTTCGGCGAGCTCCAGGCCGGGTCAGCCGAGGACCCCGGCGTCGTGAAAGAGAGCGTCCACCATTTCTTCAAATACGTAGCGGGCGCTCCGATCCGGCGGCCCGCCTGGTACTTCGACACCACCCAGCAGGGTGAGGGTCTGGTGGACGTGACGACTCACCTGATCGACCTGGCCATGTGGACGTGCTTCCCGGATGAGGCTATCGACTACCGCAAGGACGTCGCGATGGAAAAAACCTACCGCTGGCCGACGATGATCACGCGCGAGCAGTACGAGAAAGTGACGGGGCTGTCCGACTTCCCCGGCTTTCTCAAATCCAAGTTGAACGATGACGGCGTGCTGCCCTGCTACTCCAACGGCGAAATGATCTACACGTTGAAAGGTATCTGCGTGAAGCTGTCGGTGACGTGGAATTTCGAGGCGCCGCAGGGCGGCGGCGACACCCGTCATTCATTATTCAGAGGCAGCAAGGCCCACGTGATCATTCGCCAGGGCAAAGAACAGAACTACAAGCCCGAAGTCTATGTGGAGCCCGCCCCCGGCGCGAATGCCGACGAACTGGCCGCCTCTCTGAAAAACGCCGTCGCCCGCCTGCAAACCAAATTCCCCGGGCTTGAAGCAAAGGAAGAATCCGTCCCTCGCCCATCGTGGCACATCATCATCCCCGAAGAATGTCACATCGGGCACGAAGCACACTTTCAAAAGGTGTTAGAGGCGTACCTGCAATATCTGGACAAAGGCCGGCTGCCCGACTGGGAAGTACCCAACATGCTCGCGAAATATTACATCACGACCCGGGCACTCGAGATGGCCAAGTGAGGAAAATGATTTTCGGTTGCCGATTGCCGATTGCCGATTTGAAATCGAAAATCGCAAATCGTAAATCGTAAATCCTCAATAGTCCCTGAAATCCCTCATCCACTCCGGCCACACGGGGGTGGCACCGGCCTTTTTTTCCTCGGCCCATTGGCGGTGCCAGTGCAACTGCCATAACTCCTTCAAGCCGACCGGCCGGATCGATGCGTCCATGAACACGGCATTGACAAACCCGTTGTGCCGGTTGATGCAGAAGCTGCGCATGGCGTTGATGTCCCAGCTCCAGTGGCACTGGCCATCGAATTCCGGTGGCGCGTTGGCCGGCTGGGGCAGACCATCCACCCATTGGCAATCAACGAACACGGGGACCCGGTACCCGCTCTTGATGCGGATCGTCCGCCAGTTCCTGTTGGTGTGCACGTCCCCCGTGTCGTTGGCGACCCAGGCATTGAGGCCGAAGCTGCCATAATCGCCTTTGATCGCGAAGCCAGGCACCGTGGGCAGCCGGCCTTGCCCGTACACTCCCCAGCCCACGAAAGGCCCGGTGACACCATCGCTGTAGAACTTCGTCGTCGCCGGGCAGACACGCATCTTCGGCTCACGGCTGTAGTACGGCCGCATCGCGTGGACCCAGCTATGGGTCGGCTCGCCGCCCTCCTCCTGGTGGAAGTTCCCGTTGTTGTCGTCCGTGTACATGGTGAAGGTCAGGCCCATCTGCTTCAGGTTCGACTGGCATAAGATGGCCCTGGCCTGTTTACGGACTCGCTGCAACGCCGGCAGGAGAATACCCATCAGCAACGCGATGATCGCGATAACGACCAAAAGCTCTATGAGAGTAAACCCCTTCAGCCTTGCCCGCAACGGGTGATTGGTGATGGGTAATTGGTAATCGCGCATCACGGCTCATTCACCATTCACTATTCACCAGTCACTATTCTTGTCGAGCCAATCCGCTACTATCAGGGAGTCACCCGCGACCGATACAGGCGGATGTCGTCGATGTACATCTGGCCGGTGCCGCCGGGCAAGGTGGCGTTGCCGCGGGTGCCGAAGCCAATCGTGATGCTCGTCACGTTGGTCAGGTTCACGCCCAGATCGGCAAACTGCTGCAAGGGAACCACCCATTCCGTCCAGGCGGCTATCTGGGCCACGTTCGGGTCGGTGTGATAGACCACCGCCGGCGCGCCGGCGCCGCTACTCGCAGCTACGTACATCCGCTCGGCGGCGTTGGCCGCCGCGCCTCTGAACCACAGCGACAACTCCGTAACGCCTTGCCGGGTCCAGTCCTGCCCCACCGTCAGCGTCAGCGTCGCCTCAGAGAACTTCAGATTGTTGTCGTATAACAACGGCATCGCCTGCCCGCCGCCGTGAACGTTAGCGCGCTCGGTATAAGGATGAAGGTCGTTACCAACGAGTGCCCCGTTTGTCGTTGGTGTTAGAAAACCGTCACTCCACGCGTCAAATATCGTGTGGCTCTCCGGGTCAGGCGGGTCAATGTCATTGTACGATTCAATATCATCGACAATCAGGAAATCGCCTACCGTAAAGCTCCAGATTCGGCCTTTGGTGACGGTGCCATCGTTGTTATTCTCATCGACGCGCCAGAAGTAAGGCCCGCCGCCCCAGGCGAGACCTTCGGCGGGCGTGTAGCTGGCGGCGCTCTGACGGCCTCGATAGACACCCGTCGTATCGGAGGCGTTGGCATCGGCCACGGCAGCCCTGTCTGTGCCGAAATACACCTCGTGCTGGGTGGACTTGTCTCCTCGCGCCCAGGCGAGAGGCGTCACGTGCTCGATGTCCGGCGTCGCGCCGTCCTTCGGAGCCGGCTTCCAAGCCGGCAGCACATCAATTCGCATCACCAGCTCAAGCTCTTGCTGTGTCAGCTCCTTGTCATAGATGCGCACATAGTCTATCAGACCCGTGAAAAATCTGTCGTTGTTCGATGGACGACTGCCTATCCTGACATCATTGCCTGCAACAGTGGCGAAGGCGTCCGGATCCGTCGTGGGTATCGTGTCATCTACACCATCCAGATAGAGTTTCACATCGGGATAGGAGATCGTGGCGCCATCTCTGACCGTCATCGCGACGTGATGCCATCCGCCATCGGTCAAATTGGTGCTGCCCTGCACGTTGCCGCCCTGATGCTCGCCGCGTAATCTGCCGGCATCGATCCGCAACGCTATTCTTTGACCAGCCACATTGGGTCCCCAGCCGACAATGTCGCCGTCTGCTGGGCTGGCAGTCCTGACCCAGGCGGTCACGGTACGGGCGCGCGAGCCGAGAATGCCCTTGTAGCCGTCCATGTTGACGTAGTCACCAGCGCCATCGAACTGCAGCGCGCCGCCGTCATAACCGTCGGCCCACAAAACGTCGCCTTGGAGAGTTCCGTGGCGATCGTGGCCGGAATAGTCTGCGGCGGTCGCGCCGAAACCTTCATCCAGTTTCCACCAACCGACGAGATTCGGGTCGGTAATGGCCATCAGTGGTATTGTTCTGAAGCTCCAGACCTCGCCTTTGTGAGTGGCGGCACCGTCAAACTCATCTACCCGCCAATAGTAGGTCTTCCCCCGCTCAAGGGGACCGGCAGGGGTATAAGTCGTTTCCGACTGTACGGCGGCCCCGGCGGCATTGTTGACATCGTCAAACTTGTCACCGAAATAGACATGGCGCACTTTTGCATTGAAGCCGGCGGTCCAGCTCAGAGCAACATTGGGAACCACAAACATGCTGCCGCCGGCAGGCAGAGCGTTATAGGCCGTCCTGGAAGGAATGGAGAAGCTCCAGATATCGCCTTTCCACGGGCTGTTCGGGTCGGCGTTATTAACTTCATCGACGCGCCAGTAGTAGGTTGTACCGGGAACCAGACCCTCCGGATATGGAAATCCGGGAAATCCAAGAATTAGAGGGGCTGTGCCCATGTTGCCACGGAACGTATCGCCTGTTCCGCCGTTCACATCATCAAAATTATCGCCCATGTACACGTCGTGCGAGACGGCCAAAGCTCCCGGCTTCCACGCAAGGCTTACCCACGTGTTCTCATGGATGGAACCATCGGCTGGACTGGGGGCGATAGCGTAGGGCCAGGGCTTGCCTCGCCACGCACTCAACTCAATCTCTGTCAGTGCCACGTTGAGGATCCAGACCTCGTCAACCATGCCCTCGAAATAATTGCCGGTGGTCGAAACATTACCGTCGTGATATTTCACTTGTGAATTGGTGTACCCGATGGCGCAGTCATTCGAGCGGCTCCTCAATTCGCCGCCGGGCCCCTTGCCGACCAGCTTTCCGTCCATCCACATTTCAAACTTGTCGTTCTGCTGGGCCGCGCCACCACCTCGGAGGACCATAGCAACGGCATACCACACGTTGGAGGCAATCGGCGCAGAGAGAAACGTACCTGTCCATTCCGGTGTATAATCGCCCAAGTTGCATCCTCCGGCATAGACCAAACCTTGATGGACGTACATGCTGAGTCCGCGGGTTGAGCCGCCTTCTTCATAGACCGTCTGTTTCTGCGACTTGGTCACGTCGGCACATTTAAATATTGCAATCACCGTACGATTCTGGTGAGTACTGAGGTTAACCGTGGCGGCGTCCGGAATATGAACGCCGTCACTGGTCCCGTTGAACTGTAACGCCTTGCCTCTGATGCCATCAACGACTTGGGGGCGTCCAACGAGATTAGCCGTATGGTTATTGGCTGAATCATCCGGCACATTGGTGCCGACATTTTCAAACAGGTAAACATGACCGTTGGTAACAGAAGCCGGGTCGATCTGAGCCGCGGCACTGCCGGCCAGCACCAGCAGCAAAACAGGAGAAGCCAAAGAAATCAGTTTCTTGCACATACAAATGCTCCTTAAGAAGAGTTGGTAGGTATAAGAACAACCGATAATGGTTTCCGCCTTGTCTGTGTTTTCTGACGTGTTGGCCCAGAATGGCGCCGCCTCCTTCCTTCATAAACCCGTCGTTCACTCAAGAGACAGGAATCACACCTCCGAAACACATAATCGCGGAGGTCATGGCTGATCCGGGGCTTCTCAGGGGGGACTGTACTCGCTCCGAAGAAACCGCCCCTTACTACCCACAGACAGCCAACCTTATCTGTATTTATCTGTACCAAATTCACACCACTGCTGTCAAGGGAAATGTTTGCAGGAAGCCGGTCCGGACTTTGAAAACGGTCCCCGTGGAAACGGCCCGATCCGCAGTCCGCCCATCTCCACCAGTCGTGCCCCGACTTTTCATATTTCCCGACACGCTCCCAGCCCCGTTTGTGGAGAGACTGACAAACGCTGCGGGCACGATGGGGATTGTTCTGAGGCCCCGGCCCGATTATCCCTTTTCCCTCTTTTGAGAAAGCCAAGTCAAAACGGCCACGACGGGGACAGGATTCCAGCTCAGGCTAAACATGAGTTTTCAATGTTCTTTTTCGAACAACAGGAAAGTTTTTACTTGCTTCTTCTCTCATTCATGGGAAAATCACTTCATTGTGATTGGGAAAATAGCCCTACTCTCATTGAGAAGACAGCCCCAGTAGTAGGGAATATTTACCCTTTTTTGAGGACTGTTCCTTGCCCCTCTGCAGGTTCATCAGAATATCGTGGCCGTCGCGAGCATGAAGAACCTGGCCGGCATTATCCTGGTCAACGGCAGAGAGCCGGAACAGGAAGCCATCGAGAAAGCAGAGACGCAAAACGGCGTGATCATGGTCAGCGAGATGCCGGCCTTTGAGCTTGTCGGCAGGCTGTACAGCCTCAGAGTCACCGGAGTGGAACGATGAGAAAAGTGCGAGCCGACCTGCATCTGCACACGTGCCTCTCGCCTTGTGCCGACGAGCAGATGCAGCCGACGGCGATAGTCAAACAGGCAAAAAAAATGGGCTTGGATGTGATCGCGATATGCGATCACAATTCGGGGCAGAACGCCGCTGCGGTAATCAGGGCCGGCTTGAGTGAAGGGCTCTCGGTCATCGCGGGCCTTGAGATTACCTCGCGCGAGGAAGTGCATATCCTGGGTTTGTTTGGAAACGCCCCCGACCTGATGCAGATGCAAAACGTGGTCTATGACAACCTCTCCGGCGAGAATGACGAGGGATCGTTCGGACCTCAGACCGTCGTGGACGAATGGGACCGGGCAGTGGGGACAAATCCCAGACTCTTGATCGGCGCGACGGCCCTGAGCGTGGAACGGATTGTCGAGGCGATTCACGAGCACTCGGGAGTGGCCATCGCCTCGCACGTGGACCGCGAGCGATTCAGCCTGATCGGCCAGTTGGGTTTTATCCCCAGGGGATTGCCCCTGGACGCCGTCGAGGTGGCACAACCGTCTGCGGCAAGACAGAGTTACGGCTATCCGGTAATCACTTCTTCAGACGCTCATTTTCTTGAGGACATCGGAAAGAGCTTTACCGATTTTCTGGTCGAAGAGATATCCCTTGATGAAATCCGTATGGCTTTGCGCGGCGAGAAGGGAAGAAAAGTCGTCCTGAATTAAGAGTGCCAATGGAAGATACATCTCTGCACATCCTGGATATTGCGGAAAACTCGATTTCCAGCTCGGCCAAGAGAATAGAAATCAGGATCGAGGAGAATCCGGCCAAAAACGTCCTGACTATCGAAATCGCTGATGACGGCAAGGGAAAGGACGAGCAGACCCTGCGGAAAGTGCTTGACCTTTTTTTACGGCAAAAACGACACGCAATGTCGGATGGGAGTCAAAGAATCGCGTTTTCCGAAAAGGAACGAAGACTGCATCCTCTGCGGGCTTTGCACAAGAGTCTGCGAGGAGCAAATGGGGGTGGGCGCCATCAACTTCGTCAACAGAGGACCGGACCGGAAGATATCCGTCCCCTATGACAAGCACTCCCCCATCTGTATCGCCTGCGGCGCCTGCAGAGTGGTCTGCCCGGTGGACGTGGTGGATCTGTCCGAGATTACATCGAACGAGCCCAGGCCCATCATGTCCGACTATGACATGGGTCTGTCTCCTCGTTCTTCTATTTACACTCTCTTCCCGCAGGCGATTCCGAAGGGGGAAGTCATCGAGACCCTGGCCAACGGGTAAGCTGACGGCATATCGGGGAGCAACTGAAAAAACGGCACCCGCCGGTGAGTGGGAAGTGTGCGCCGGCTTGACAGGCGGGCAGGATTAGGCTATCCTCGTATTTCGTATCTCGTCTCTCGAGCGACGAGCTGAACAACCAGAAGAGATTGCCGCCAATGGTTTTGGACCAGAGCATCCCAACCGCAACGTATGAACTACCGCTGAGCCGGGAGCTGTCCGCCGAGGCCAAGACCGAAGCATCACAGAAACTTCCGCCGCAGGAGCTGCTTGCGCAGAACGTGTCCTGGTTCTGCCATCTGAGGTGGCTGGTCATCGCCATCCTGGTCTCGTATGGCACATTGGGTCTGTTCCCGGCGCTAATAACTTACTTCGGATTGCGCCCTGTGGGGCTCTGGCCGTTCGTCATTGCAGCGGCCTTGACCGCAAGCAACTTGATCTTCATGCACTTCGCCCGGTCCAAGACCTCGGCCACCATGACCATGATCAATCTCTGGGTGCAGATCACCGCCGACCTGGTGGCGCTGACGGCGGTGGTTTACTTTGTCGGGAGCATCGAGACAAGCATCGCGTTCGCCTACCTGTTTCACATCGTGGTCTCGTGCGTGTTTTTCAGCCGCAGGCAGAGCCTGATTGTGACCTTGATGGCCATCGGCCTGTTCGCGGCTTCCATCGCCGCCGAGTACCTCATGGAGATTCTGCCGGCCACGAGCATCTTCGCCGAGTCTCCCTTCGACCGGAACATGCCGTCGGCTTTGGCCGTGCTGGCGATGAACTTCTTTCTTACCATCGCGATATGGATCGTCGTGTGGTATCTTACTTCACACCTTTCGGCCGCCGTACGACAGAGGGAGTTTGAGCTGGCCGAGACCAACCGGCGCCTGGTGGCCGCTCAGGAGGAACGCTCCCGGCACATGCTGGCCACGACCCATCAACTCAAGGCGCCCTTTGCCGCGATCTACTCCAACGCGCAACTGCTCGAGCAGGGCTACTGCGGCAAGCTTCCCGATGAAGCGATGCAGATCATTCAGCGAATCTCCGCGCGATGCCGCCGATTGACTACGGAAATCCAGGAAATGCTGCAACTGGCCAACCTCAGCTCGACAGGTCAGGAATTGCTCCCGCGCACGACCATTGTCTCGACGGACCTGCTGCTCTGGTGCATTTCGCAGGTGGATCCGATCGCCCGCGAGCACGGCGTGACCATCAAGACAGACCTGCGGCCGGTCCCGCTGGTGGGCGCCGAAGACCACTTCAAGATGCTCTTCATCAATCTGTTGGCCAACGCGGTGATCTATTCTCACAAGAACGGGCAGGTCAATGTATCCTGCCGGCGGGGCCCGAACGGCGAGCCCATCGTGGTGATTGCGGACGCGGGCATAGGCATCGCCGCGGCCAAGCTGCCACACATCTTCGAGGAGCACTACCGAACCAAAGAGGCCGTAGAGCACAATAAAGAATCCTCCGGGCTTGGGCTGGCCATTGTCAAGAACGTCGCGCAGAGGTATAACATCCGCATCAGGGTGGAAAGCCGGTTCGGTGCGGGCACCAAATTCGAGCTTACGTTCCCCTCGCCGGATAGATGCGAAGAAAATCCACAATGAAAAAGGAGAAAACAGATGGCTTATGTCTTGATTGTGGACGATGACGAGGACTTCGCCCACACCGCAGCAATAGTCCTGCGACAGGAAGGGCACAACGTTCAGATCGAATTGGACACGGGCGACGCCCTCGAAAGCATGAAGAGCAAACGCCCCGACCTGGTGGTGCTTGACGTGATGTTTCCCGAGGATGCTTCGGCCGGATTCGAATTGGCGCGCTCCATGCGACACAAAAACCAGAATCTCAAGGACATCCCGATTCTCATGTTGACAGCCATTAACACCAAGTTCCCTCTGGGCTTCGGCGCCAAGGACATCGACGACGATTGGCTGCCTGTGACCGACTTTCTGGAGAAGCCGGTTGACTTCGATCTGTTGCGACAGAAAGTCGCCGAGCTCCTGGGTGAGTCCGATGCAGCGGACTGACGTGAGGCAAGGTTTGCTCTCGATCCTTCTTCCACGAGAGCCAAAACATGCGAATCTTGCGTTTGGTCGATGGCCTCCCTTGATGTTCCGGCATTGTGGGGCCGCAGTAGCATGACAAATCGCTTCTAATCTTAGGATGCTGCGGAGATACTCGCGCGCAAATACTTGGGCTAAAGTCAGGCTTCCAGAATCGAGCAGGCCATCCTCGGGCTATGGCAAACGCACCACCTCTGAAAAAAACTTAGCCCGTTTGAGCATAAGAAGTTGATCTCTCCGACAGGATTGGGGCAATACCAAAAACCGCACGTTGACCCGACTCGGACGTCCATCGAAGCCACATCGAAACTTGCCTATCTACTTATAAAACAAGGCCTTACAGGAATAATGTTGATCTCGATTGATACCTGTTGGGGGCGTGCCCGACGAAACCGCCTTTTCACACGCCCTGTAAAAATAGCTAAAATCAGAAATATGGTGGAATTTTTTATTGACACCAACCGCAGACAAGGTTAATATGGGCTAAGAGGCACTGAGATGCCAGTCGTGGCTTGTGATTGACACCCTGAGAAAGTTTGGGCAGTATAGGAAAAATCACGGGGCCAGGAAAATAAGACAAAATAAAATTTGGCGAATTTAAAATTTTTCCTGTTGACACGGGAATACAAAACTGGTAAACTTGGTAAGTTAGAATGGCTGTTGCCGTATAGCGCGCGTTATTAGCGGCAAGATTTGGCCTTTTTAACACTGTCTCGAAGTGAGAAGTGAGGAGAGTGACGGTGAGGAGATGATGAGAAGGAACCACACTATCCACTCCATAAACCACCTCCACTTCACGATCTGGCATAGCTTGGATTAGCAGCCAGAAAGTGCAGAACACGTGAAGTGTGCTTGCTACTGCCGGCGCCAACGGAGTAAATGCCGGGCAGTATTCGGAAACGGACTTCCTCAAGAAACACAACGGATTGGCGGATATCGCTGCGCCTTGTTTGCAGCGAAGGAATCGTTGTCTGACGTTTTTCGGGGGGGAGGCAAAAATGAAGACGGTAACGACTTGGGCATTGGTGGCAGCGGTGGTGATGCTTTGTTGGGCAGGAAACGCTTCAGCGGTAAAACCTGCCGACACAGCAGACAAGCCATTCATCAACGTAACCACGACACCGGATCGGCTTGACCTTGGCACGACCCCATTGATGGGTCCGCTCGAACTGAAGGCGGCATTGACGGTGGAAGTGGAAACCAACTGCCTGCATGGCCCTATCTACTTATCCACGACGCCTCTCAATCGGCGAAATGGAGACTCGATAGGATCCGAGCGTATTTCTGTGAGAACGGCCGCAACAAACGGATACGTCGCGATGAATAAGCCGGTGGCGATATCGAAGCCGACCAAAGGTTCTCACAGGGTTGTTGTGGATGTGAAGGTGGATACCCCGGCCGGGCTCCCTGCCGGAGAATACAATGGCGCGTTTACGTTCATGATTATGCCGCCCGTTTAGTTCGAGGCGGCCTAAACAGGAATGAAATGGATTCAGAGTTGCTATTATCAAATGACTATATGCCCAGGATTTGTGGATAGATGTTTATTATCCAAAACTGAAGACCCCCTTCCTTAGGTTACAGGACGCGGGAGAAAGGAGGTGTGTGAGGGTAGTGAAGAACTGACACGTCGCAAGCCCGATGAAGCTTGCGAGTCACCGAAAGAGTGCGGCCTTCCCTTGAGGTGATAGAACGCGGTTGAGAATCAATGATTCAGTCTGAGATTTGAAATCGTGGACCCTTACAAGGCCCCGGCCCGGCAGCGAGGCGGACATTGAAGTTCGAGCCGGTGAAACACATGCGTTGCCCGCTCATTGTGGAGCTTGGGCTTGCGTTGAGCCCGAGCATGAGTAAATGATTAGCTCCGCAGGCTTTTGGAGGCCTCAATTACGGAGCGAATGTTCAGAGAGGGAAACAAAAATGATAAAAAGAACTTTGATAGTGATTGCGGTGATTGCCTTTCTGGCAAGTGTAGCGCCGACGTTTGCGGTTAACCCCCCCGACGAGACGACCTATCCTCCATTTGCGGTCTATAAGTGGGTCGACGACTTCCAGGTCTCTGATGATGAGGCCATCAAGGTGGACGGCACCGCAAAAGTGTTTTGGCCGTTCGACTACAAGTGGCTCGAGATCTGCAAGATCCCCGTCAAGATGAAGGTCGGGATGTTCGTCCGCGTCATAGATTGCGACGATAAGAAGATCGTGCTCGTACAGAAGGACTGCAAGGGCGAAGCGGTGGGCAAAGGCGACCTCGACTGGCCTTGCTACTACGGCTGTGTGAAGGTCAAGATAATTGCCAACTTCAAGGCCGAGATCAGAGGCAAGCTAGTGGGCCTCAGCTCAAGTGTGTTCCCCGATAGCGGCAATATCGGCTACACGATGACACCCAGTACGATTGAACCCACCGTCGAGACGGAAGTGGAAATCTGCGTCAAGGCGTGGAAGGTCAAGATCGAGAAGATGGTGCACGGTGTGAATGACGAAGAGGTCACGATAGGGGAAATGTCCATACAGGCAAGACCTGCAGTGTAAGTTGACGCTCTTCTGGTAACACCAGAGAGAGTACCGCAAGTAAAGGGAGGGATGAAGAGATTCATCCCTCCTTTTTTTTCGGACCTGTATGCTGGATTTCAAGAGGGTGGCCCCGCTGTCGCTCTGGGCCACTTGCAGGGCCGCAGGAGAGATTGTGGCGGCTCTGCCCACGATTCTGTAAGGAAACGCGGTTCGTTGCCCTGACAGCCTTTTTAGAACCTGACGAAATGGGGGCCTCACTTTCAGCGTCAGCACCTTCTCCAGAGGCGCACCTGTCCAACATTTCCAAGGGGCCTCATCAACCTCTGCTGTGTGTAAAAATGGGAATAATGGGAAGTTTAGGCTTGACATCTGTTGTAAAACTTGATAAAATTACGAGTATCTCATAAAGGGCATGTATGGGTTGCAAGTGCCTTTGTCGGAAGGGAGGACAGCCAATCAGCCGGGAGGGTGCAGGATCACCTGTAAAGGTGTCAAACGAGGGATTTATGGGGAATTGTAAAAAGTCGAGACATTGGATTGCCGAAGAGGAGAAAGCTGGGATCTGAGGGTGATAATCGAGCAGATCGACGGCGCGAGGAGGGCTCAGGATTCTGAAGCAGTCGGCGTTCTATCTAATGTCTTTCTCGTTTTTTCATTGGGAGGCTCAAATGCAAAACGGAAATCATATAACGGATTCATGGCTCGACATCGCCATCAACGCAATGGTCAGCGAGCCCCGCGGCAGGCGCTGCGCGTCTGCAGGCAACACAGGACGCAGCCTTGCGCGACTCATTTGGAGCGCTGTAATTGGGGCGGCCCTGCTTGCATCCGCCGGGCCTGCATTGGGCCAATTCGCAGCCGAGCCGATGAAACTGGAGGTTCAAGTCACCCCGGGCAAGATGATCAGCCAAGTGATCAATGTTCGTAGCTTTATGCCCGACAGGAAGCTCCCACTTGAGCTATCGGTTGTCGAGCTGAGCCAGTCGGAAGACGGGCAGTGGCTGGTCGTTGATCCCAACGGCATCAACGATCCCAACTCACCAAGCTTTGGATTTGATTTGTCAAGATTATCCTCCTGCAAGGACTGGGTGCGCCTGCCAACCAACGCTGTGACCCTGGACCCGCTGCAGGGCGTTCCTTTGGAGGTGACCATGAGGGTTCCGCGAGGATTGCGCGGATTCTACACGGCGGGGATCATTGTCTCGATGAGGTCCCAGTCCCGCCAACCTGGTGTAGGTATGAGCGTGGTTATGGAGCTTCTTGTTCCCGTTATTGTCGAGATAGAAGGCCGGGCGGTAACGCCCAGGATAGAAGCGACGGACGTGGGCATGGAGTTCGTCCCGGCGGGCGGAGGGGGTCGGGCAACGACCGCGGTCTCCATGCGTATCGACAACAGCGGCAGTACCTTCTCCCGGCTTCGTCCCATCGTACGCGTTTGGTCTTTTTCGGGAGGATACTGGCGGGTCATCAGCACCAAAGAATTTGGTGACCAAGGCATCATCCCGGGAGCGAAACTGAATTTGAAATCGAATCTCAACAAATCTCTTCCCGGCGGCAAATACAAACTGGCTGCAGAACTCTACGTCGATGGAAGGCGCACGAAGAGGGTGCAGAAGGAGGTCGAATTTGCGGGCGACCCGACGATCACGCAGGTTATGGCCGAGAAGCCGCTCGACGTGGAGCCGCTGGAGATCACCATTGAAAGCCTGCCGGGCGCTATGCGCACCGGAGCTGTAAAAGTCTATAACGGCGCCGACGCTACGGTCAACGTCCGAACGGCGCTGGGATTGCCGCCGGTGCTTCAGGAAACGGTCGTCGGCGAGATCAAGGGTGAAGACATGGACTGCACAAGCTGGCTCAAGGTCATCCCCGAACAGTTCACGCTCCAGGGCGAGGGCGGTCGGCAAAACTTGCAGATTGTGGCCACGATGCCGAATCCCGTGGCGACACACCCCTGTTATTATGCGCTCTTGGCGCTATGGGCCACGTATCCGGATGGTCAGCAAGCCGGCGTCACAACCATGCCGATCTGCATTCGAAACACTAACATCCAGGCTCAACCTGAAGCCGACGGGCTGAAGATCAACATCCAGGATCTGGGGCAGTCGAAATTCCTGGTCGCCGCCACGTTCGCCAATCAAAAGAACATCCATTTTTCCCCGATCACGGTCCGGGCTGGTGCCCTACAGACCTCGGATTCGTCGGGGATCCCCCGAGTAAGTGAATACCTTAGCGGGGACCCCGGCCTGATGCTGCCGTTTGAGATGAGGCAGTTTTCGGGGGTCCTGGATTTCTCCAGCCTGCCTGCGGATACGTACCTGCTCGTGGGGCGTCTCGAATACGCTCCTGAACAGTTCGCAAGAATCAACAAACTCATACGGGTCTCCATCGAGGGGAACCGGAGAATCGTTCAGATAATAGGAACACAAGACGAACTCGGAGAGAACGTAGAGATCAAGTGGTAATGAACCGGCAAAGAGATTTTTTGCTAAAGAAAGAGGCTCAACTGCCGATACATGGCAGAAGAGCCGTAAGATTGCCAGCAAACGGCAACAGAAAGGGACGTTGACTTATGGCGAGGAAAAAAATCGGCAAGATATTATCGGGCAGTGCGATCGTTCTCTCCGTCGTTCTGTTCTGCACCGTGGACGTCGGCGCCCAAATCACGGGGGAACCGATAAAGTACACGATATCCGGGTCAGCAGGCATCAGCGGGGTAACCATGAAGGGCCTGACCGATGCGGCGGGACAGCCGGTTGTCACGGATGCGAGCGGCTATTATAGCGTGACCGTGAACTATGGCTGGAAGGGTACCGTTACGCCCGATAAGGAGGGATACACGTTCTCGCCACAGAATAAGACCTACCCCAAAGTCACCGCCGATATGCCAAATGAGGATTACGTCCCGGCTGAGATCACTTTCACAATTTCCGGCAAGGCAGGCATGGAGGGTGTGGAAATGAACGGCCTGCCCGGCAATCCAATCACCGGCGCCAACGGTACGTACAGCGCCACCGTCCCCTTCGGCTGGCAAGACACCGTCACCCCGATGAAACAAGGCTTTGAGTTCAAGCCGTCCAACCGAGGGTACCCTCCCGTCAAGAGTAACCAGACAAACCAAGACTACACGGCAGAGACATTGAAGGTAACCATTGCCGGTTCCGTTGGAGTCGAGGGTACCGTCCTGGAAGGCCTGCCCGGCAATCCCGCGACGGGGCCGAACGGAAACTACATCATCAAGGTTGAATACGGCTGGAGCGGCACGGTGACGCCGAAGAAAGAGGGGTACCAGTTCAACCCAGCCTTCACAGATTATCCGAACGTTCTTGAGCCGCAGTCCAGTCAGGATTACACCGCGACAGCATTGACCTATGTCATTTCGGGTACCGCCGGAATGGATGGCGTTGAGATGAAAGGCCTGCCGGGTAATCCCATGACCGATTTGAACGGCTACTACAGCGTCACCGTCAACCACGGGTTCAGCGCCACGGTCGAGCCGACCAAGCCCGGCTATACGTTCATGCCGGCCAGCAAGATCTACACCAAGGTCAATAGCGACCGGACCAGCGAAGACTACAGTGCAACCGTGGTCAAGCTGACGGTCTCCGGCACGACTCGAATGGAAGGCGTACAGATGAACGGCCTGCCGGAAAATCCCGTCACCGCCAAAGACGGCAGCTACAGCGTCAAGGTCGATTACGGCTGGTCCGGAACCGTTACACCCATGAAAGAAGGGTACACGTTCAAACCCGAGAGCAAGACGTATCCGCAAGTGACCCGGGATATGACGACTGAAGTTTACAGCGCAGAACGGATCAAGTTTACCATTTCCGGTTCAGCCGGAGGAGTGCCCGGCGTGGCGATGAGAGGTTTTCCGGGCAGTGCGGTCATGACCGGCCCGGACGGTACGTACAGTGTTACCGTCGATCACGGCTGGAGCGGCACAGTGACGCCGGTGAAAGACGGCTACGACTTCAGTCCGGCCAGCCTGCCGTTCGACAACATCCTGGGGCCGCAGACGAATCAAAACTTCACCCCGACAATAAAGAAGATCGCCCTCTCGGGTCGGATCACTTCCACCAAGGGAGAGCCCGTCGCGGGCGTGTATGTATTGGCCGAACCCGGTGGTGCTGGCGTGACCACCGACGCTACCGGCAACTATCGGCTCGATCTGGATTATGGCTGGCGAGGCAAGATTACGCCGACGAAGGAAGGCTATACCTTCAATCCGCCCGGCCGAGTACTCTCTCCTGTCACAAAGGATCAGACGAACCAGGTTTTCGCCGGGACCGTGCAGATGTTCACGATTTCCGATGAGGTGGTCTTTGGCAACGTTCCCATCGAAGGCGTGACGATTACGGCAGCTCCCGACGGGGGTACCACGGCCACCGACGCCAAGGGTAAGTTCAGTATCCAGGTGCCGTACGGCTGGAGCGGTGATATTACACCGAAAAAGGAAGGCATCAATTTCAATCCGCCCAGCCAGCACTTTGACAATGTCACTACCAATATCGTCAAGGGGCAACCGCAACTGCCCACACAGCCCGCGACCGTGACGCCGCCGACCGTGACGGCACCGCCCGCTGTGACGGTCCCGCCCACGACGGCGCCGGCACCGACGCAGCCGATTGTAATGGTCCCGCCCACGACGGCGCCGGCACCGACGCAGCCGACTGTAGCGGTCCCGCCCACGACGGCACCGCCACTGGCGACGCCTCTGACACCTGTGGAACAAGCTATCGTGGACATGCAGAGACAGTTGGAGGCCATGCAACGGGGAGCGGGGACCCCTGGGGCCGCGGGGCGCACCCCGGCGGGCGAGATGCTTATTACCAATAGATTCGTCGATATGGACCTTGTTCTGGACGTGCTTCCGGTCCTTGCCGAGCAGGCAGGTATCTCGATCATTCCGGATGAGACCGTCCAGGGCCTGATAACCGCCGATCTCAAAGGAGTGCCTCTGGACACGGCCCTCGAAATCGTCCTGGCCGGCACACCCTATGTTGTCAAGAAGACGCCGTACTACTACCTGGTCTGCTCAGCAGGTGTCACCGCCACGAAGTTCCCGGTCGTGAGCGAGACAAGACGCTTAAAGATGAACTACATCACTTCTGACGCAGCCGTGGGACTGTTATCGATCGCCTTCAAGCCTTATGTCCAGGCTGAAATCGGGCCTGCCGGGATCCCGACATACACCGTGGTCGTCACGGCGCCGCCGGCTTTGATGACTCGTATCATCGAGGACCTGAGATTGATCGACAAGATGCCCGCCCAGGTTCTGCTGGATGCGAGAATCGTCGTTATGGAACGCGGGGATCTGCTGAATCTGGGTGTCGAGTGGAGCTGGCCTTCGATGCGGGCGGGCCTGTGGGGCTCGAACAATTACGGAGGCGGTGACCCATCGAACGAGTTCAATGGCAAGTGGCCGTGGGGAGTCCAGATGGGGTACTCCCCTGACAATACGTTTACCAACGCGCTGGAGCTGACGTTGAACCTGCTGGCAGAGAACGGAGAGGCGACCATACTGGCCAAGCCTCAGGTGCTGGCCCAGGATGGTAAGCAGGCGCAGATTCGCGTCACGACCGAAGAGAACTTCGCGATGATCGCCCCGGAAGTGGGTGGTACTGGTGGAGTGTTCTACTCGCGGTCCGAGTTCAAGACCATCGAATCCGGCACGACCCTGACGATCACGCCGCACGTCGGAGATAGTAACGATATTACGCTGCAAATGGCCGTCGAGGTTAGTGACAGCATTCCGCGCGGCAGAGGCAGTGAGCTTCCTGTCGTCACCCGGCGAACCGCCGAGAACAACGTCACCGTCCAGGATGGCGGAACCGTCGCGCTGGCCGGTCTGACGGAGAATCGGACCCGTAAGGCCGACAGGCGCGTTCCGGGTTTCAGCAGTCTGCCCTTAATAGGAGACCTATTTAAGAGTTCGGACAAAGACAATTCCACCCGGGAAATCGCCGTGTTCGTTACGGCACGAATCATCCCCAAGAACCGGCAGACATTCGAATTCCCGGAACAACCGGCACCGATGCAGCAGGCCCCGACGTCGCCGGCGCAACCAGAGGATATCAGGCAGAGCCTTCGCGAAAGTCTGTCGCGGCGTCAGCTCAGATAAGACCAGAGTACAAGGGAGACAAGAGCAGTGAAGCCAATCAGGTACAACTCAGGAATCGGCCGGATAACAACAAGGTTGGTGCTGCTGCTCCTTCTGACTTTAGGGATGATTGGCTGTTCGCGTCGGGCGACAGGTATCCAGATCATCCCCCTGAGCAGCAGTAGTGTACTCACACTTGGCACGGACAACCTGGTTGAAATCATGCGACGCGCGGGCTTCTCGGATGAACAGATTCTTGAATACGGCCCGGACGTGCACGACGGGCTGGCACAATCGGGAGCGGTTCAGGTCAGGGTCAACAACAGGGTCGAACTGGTCATCGCCATCAATCGTGATCGCGGCGATTGCGTCTATATCAGTTCAGCCAGTAGAGGCAACTTTATCTACAACGTGAATTCAGGCTGGCTTGGGGGCGGGAGATAGCTCTGGCGTTCTCGTCCCGGTCCGGGCCGAAACACCGCATAAGCGGCGGTGCATCTATTTCCAGCCGTGCGCATAATTCACTTGAGTATCCGCAACCGTAACCGACGGGGCTCATCAATGCGCCGAATCTCTCAGTTCGCGAGCATCATCCCCCCGCCGTATGTCAAGCCCGCTGAGCAGGATCGTATCAACTGATTCCAAACTCAGGCACATGGGCCCAAAACATGCCAAATTGGCACGCTTTCCAAGTCTTCGTTAAACCGTAACAACTTACCAGAACAGCAGTTACATTTTCCATCTATTCAGGCATGATATTTGCATCCTCTTACGGACAAGAGTACCTTTAAGCTATAGCAATCTGCTCAGAAAAAGAGGTCAACGATGAAATTTGACAAATTCACCCTGAAAGCTCAAGAGGCATTGGCAACCGCCCAGCAACTGGTGATGGCCAAATCGCATACGATTATGTCGCCGCTGCATCTGCTCAGCGCAGTTTGCGGCGACGAGCAAAGTGTTGCCGTGGAAATACTAAAGAAGATCGGCGCCGCTGTCCCGCGCATTAGAAAGATGACCGAGAGCGAATTAAACCGGCTGCCCCAAGGCAAAAGCGGCAGTCAGCTCATGCCCGACCCGGCGCTGAGCCAGGTCATTCTGGACGCCCAAAACCGGGCCGACGCGATGGGCGACGAATACTTGAGCGTGGAACATCTGTTCATCGCGCTGGCGTCGGTTGAAAGCGACGCCAAAGAGATCCTCCGGCTCAATTCCATCACGCCGGAACAGATCGAGAGCGCCTTGAAAGAAATTCGCGGCTCGGAGAAGATTACGGACCAGAATCCGGAGGACAAGTACAAGGCCCTGGAGCGCTACGGCATTGATCTGCTGGAGATGGCCCGCAAGGGAAAGCTCGACCCGGTGATCGGCAGGGACGAAGAGATACGGCGGTGCATGCAGGTTCTCAACCGCCGGACGAAGAACAACCCCGTGCTCATCGGCGAGCCCGGCGTGGGCAAGACCGCGATTGTCGAGGGTCTGGCGCAGCGCGTCAATGCAGGGGATGTCCCGGCGGGTCTGAAAGACAAACGCATCATCGCCCTGGACATGGGGGCGTTGATCGCCGGCACGAAATTCAGAGGCGAATTTGAGGACCGGCTCAAAGCCGTGCTCAAAGAGGTCATCGCCGCCGAAGGCCAAATCATACTCTTCATCGACGAGCTGCACACCGTCGTCGGCGCCGGCAAAGCCGAAGGCGCCGTCGATGCGGGCAACCTGCTCAAGCCATCGCTCGCACGCGGCGAGCTGCGATGCATCGGCGCGACCACCATCGACGAATACCGAAAGTACGTAGAAAAGGACGCGGCGCTTGAGAGGCGCTTCCAGCCGATTTTGGTTTCCCCGCCCAGCGTGGAGGAAACCATCGCCATTCTGCGGGGGCTCAAAGGCCGCTATGACACGCACCACGGAGTCCGGATCACCGATTCGGCTCTTGTCGCCGCGGCGACTCTGTCCAATCGCTACATCACGGACCGGTGGCTGCCGGACAAGGCCATCGATTTGATCGACGAATCGGCCTCGAAGCTGCGGATCGAAAACGACTCGCTGCCCGCCGAATTGGATGGCATTCGCAGGAAGATCGTCCAACTGCAGATCGAACGCGAGGCTCTGAAAAAAGAGAACGACCAAGCCAGCAAGGAGCGGCTGCAACATGCCGAGAAGCAGTTGGCCGAGCTGCAAAAGCAGGACAAAAAGCTCACCGCGCAGTGGGAAAGCGAAAAGGGCGAGATCGACCAGACAAAAGTCCTGAAAAAGAAAATCGAAGAGGCTCAAAACCAGTTCGAAGATGCCCAGCGCAAAGGCGACCTCGAGACCGCGGCCCGCCTGAAATACGAGACCATCACAAACCTGAAGAAAGAGCTGGAGGCAAAGGAGGCCCAAATCGCCCGATCCGACCGGGCCATCATCCACAACGAAGTCACGGAGGAGCACATCGCCGGCGTCGTCTCAAAGTGGACGGGAATCCCGATTGCGAAATTATTGAGCGGCGAGCGAGAGCGCCTGATGAAAATGGAGGACGCGATCTGCCGGCGGGTGGTGGGCCAGGACGAAGCGGTCGCCGCCCTATGCAACGCCGTCCGCCGGAACCGCTCAGGACTGGGCGACCCGAATCGGCCGATTGGGACGTTCTTGTTCCTCGGGCCGACCGGCGTAGGCAAGACGGAGCTGGCCAAAGCGCTGACGGAGTTCCTGTTCAACGACCCACATGCGATGGTGCGAATCGACATGAGCGAGTTCATGGAGCAGCACTCTGTCGCCCGGCTGATCGGCGCGCCGCCCGGGTACGTCGGCTACGAAGAAGGCGGGCGCCTGACCGAAGCGGTCCGGCGAAAGCCCTATTCGGTGATCCTGCTCGATGAGATTGAAAAGGCCCATCCCGACGTCTTCAACGTGCTGCTGCAAGTTTTCGACGACGGCCGATTGACCGATGGAAAAGGCCGGACCGTCGATTTCAAGAACACCGTCATCATCATGACCAGCAACATCGCCAGCCAGCAGATACAGCAGCTCACCGAAGAATCCGGCGCCGAATGGGAGATCGAAGCCCACGTCAAAGATGCGCTCAAACATGTCTTCAAGCCGGAGTTCCTGAATCGCATCGACGAAGTCATCGTCTTCCACATGCTCGGCAAAGACGATTTGCGAAAGATCGTCGATATCCAACTGGGCTACTTAGCCGAGCGTCTGAGCGCCCGCAACATCCAGGTCGAATTCACCGACGCCGCCCGCAACCTGGTCATGGAAGAGGGTCACGACCCCGTCTTCGGCGCGCGACCGCTGAAACGCACAATTCAGCAGCGGCTGGAGAACCCGCTCGCCACAGAGCTGCTGGCCGGGAAATTCAGCGAAGGCGACGCCATCAGAATCGACGCCAACGCCCACAAATTCACCTTCCAGAAAGTCTGACCCTTGATTCGAACAATGACCTCGAAGGAGCTGAGGCATTAAAGACCCCTTCGGCGAAAGGCTGTGCAGAATCTTCTGGCAACAGTAAAGATTCCTTTGACTTCAACCGATTTAGCCGCTATACTCTTTATGTAAGTTAGGAATATGATTCCAATATAGCATACAGTCCAGCCAGACAATCAACAGTGAACTTTTCAGGGGACTTGAGTATTGGCGGAAACTAACCAAACTAAAGGATTCGCCCGCCGTCCTAATCTATGGAGGTGACAGCCCGGCGTCTTTCAAAGGTATAAAGGTTCTGCCATGGCATGCGCTCTAACTGAAACATTCGAGTATTCGCATCATAGTCCGGCCTGCGACCCAAGGCTCACAAAGCGTCACTGAATCAAGGACCACATCATGAGCATATTCTGTTGGCTTAGGGCCGCCAGAGCCCTCCTGGTAACTTGCATTGTCGCCGGCGCGCAGGCCGCTTCGCAAACGCCTGCTGCAGAGCCGCCTTGGCCATGTCATATCATCGATGATTCGGCCAAAGGCGCCGACGGCGTCAAACTGGCGGACGTCAATCGCGACGGATTCATGGACGTCACGACCGGCTGGGAGGAAAAAGGGCTTACCCGGGTCTATCTGAATCCGGGACCCCAGAAAGCCAAAGAAAAATGGCCTTTTGTGACAACGGGACAAACGCCGTCGGTGGAAGACGCCGTGTTCGTGGACCTGGACGAGGATGGGGCCTTTGACGTCGTTTCGTGTTGCGAAGGGAACTGTCAGAGCATGTTCGTGCACTGGGCTCCCGCAAGCAAGGATGAGTATCTCGAAGAATCGAAATGGCGCTTGCAAGTGATCCCGATCTCCAAAGGCATGACTCAATGGATGTTTTGCATCCCGGTGCAGGTGGATGGGAGATTCGGCGTGGACCTCGTTGCGGGTTCCAAGGCACCCAATGCACAAATCGGCTGGTTCGAGGTTCCCCAGGACGCCCACAACCTTCAGGACTATCAATGGCACAGCATCAGCCCCGCCGGCTGGATCATGTCGCTGCGAAGCATAGACATGGATGGTGACGGCGATCTCGATATCCTGACCTCCGACCGAAAAGGCCCCATGCGGGCGTGCCGGTGGCTCGAAAACCCAGGCCAAACAGAGGCGCAGAAGAAAGAGTGGCCGAACCATTTCATCGGCTGCTGGGACAAGGAAGTGATGTTCCTGACTCCGGCCGATATCGACGACGACGGTTTGCAGGACGTGCTCGTCGCGGCCAACGCCGAGAAGGCAGGCCAGATCGTCATACTCCGGCGGCTCGACGCCACTGGAGATCTCTGGAAGCAGTACGTCATCCCTTACCCCGATGGGACCGGCACCGCCAAGGGCGTGGCCGTAGGTGACATCGACGGCAACGGAACAAAGGACATAGTCTTCAGTTGCGAGAACGCCAAGGGCCCCAGGTTGGGAGTCATGTGGCTGTCCCGCAGAAAAGGGGTGTTCGAGGAGGATTGGCAAGCGCATGACATCAGCGGTCCCAAGGGAATCAAATACGACCGCATGGAGCTGCTGGACCTCGATGCGGACGGCGACCTCGACGTCCTGGCCTGCGAAGAGCAGGAGAACAGCAAGGGTCTCGGCGTGTTCTGGTACGAAAACCCAATTTTGTCAAAATAAAGCCCGGCTGGACTGTGAACTTTTTAGAAAAGAATCGCTATAGTAGTCAAGTGGTGTAAAACATCGTGCCATTTTTGTCTTTCAGGAACACAAAAAGATTGAATTCCCGGAGGGATTTGATATTCTATCTGACCAGAGGTCGATGGATGCCGGGTCGGTTTCGCCGGGACCCGCACTTGAAGGAAAGGAATCCAGATGAGTGACAACGACACAATCAATGACGAACAAGTCGAGAGTATCAGCGATCAGGTTGAGGGCCTGTTGGACGGTATGAGCGACAGAATTACTGATACGGTCGAAAGCATCGCGGAGCTGGCCGATGACGTGGAGGAGCTCAGCAGCGAGATCAAGTTGCTGTTGGATGACCTGAGAGCCGTGCAGAGCCAAATAGAACAGAAAAACAGGGACAAATTAGAGCCCCTGATCGATCAGTTGGAAGGCGTATATAAAGAGCTTGAGACCGCCGTCTGGACGATGGACTGTGCAACGGAAGGTTTGCCGGAGGACATCGACCTTTTGGAATTATTTGGGGAGCCGACCGATGGGCCGGATTGAAAAACGCTACGGCTCCTGACGGGCGGTCACTTACCTTCCCAAACTGACCGTTCCACGCTGTCATCCCTGCGGAAGCAGGGATCCAGGAACCTGACGACTTCGGTGGATTCCCGCTTTCGCGGTAATGACAGATAGCATGATGGTCTTGTCGTTGAACGACTTGTAGTGGCACACGACTGAAAAATGGTCAGTGTGAGTTACCTTTAGAGATTCATCGCAATGCCTCGGTCGCGGAGGTATTCTTTCATCGGTACGGTTTCTGTATTATCGGGACCAAAGAAACACGAGGCAATGAATGTGGAGCACCGCACCGTCTGCGATCGTACGCACTCTCCTGATAGTCGTGTCTGTTGCTGTTCTGTTGACCCTTTCGGCCGTCAGCGGTTGTTCAAGTCCTCCAAGGCTGACTGCAGAGGACAGGAAAAAGGACATCGAGTTCATAGCCCGATGGGCGAGGGATTACCACCCGTGTGTGGAACTCAATCAGAAGTACAAGGGTACACCAAGTTACGAGGCCCTGCTGCCGAAGTATCTGGAGTTTGCGGAGCAGGCGGGGAGCGATGAGGAGTTCTACCTAGTCATATCGGGTTACTTCAACGTCATCGGCGCTTCCGGTCACGCGTACCTTGTGCCGGATGACTATTTGAGATGGTGCAGCGTCGGCTCGCTCTTGGGAGTGGTGAACTGGGGGATTGCGCCGGGACAGTTCGAGAAGGCAAGATACTGGGTAAAACTGGCCGGCAATCTCTCCACCCGTGCCCATCCTCCGTTTCAGGTAGTCGGCTTGGACGGCCGGTACTTCACGGGTGACGACTGGCAATACGATGGGACCATCGTACCCAAAGGATCGGAGATTATCGAGGTCAACGGGATGAGCTGCTCGTGTTATCTGGAGTTCATCAAGGCCAACACGTTGCTGAAGTATGACGCATATCCGAAGGGCTGGGTGGACTACTTCCTGATGATTATCGACGAAGGCCCATCCTTCAAAGGATGGCAGGTCGATTTTCGCTTCCCCGACGCTCGCACGATTCAGGCTTTTGCGCCGAAGGTGAAAGGCTTCCCCGCTCCCATAGACAATTGGGCGTCCACGGTGGAGGCAAGGGAAAACTGCACATGTATCGAGCTCACCGATGATGTTGGCTACGTTCGAATCCGGTCTTTCATGGCGGACCCGCTTGACTCTGTGTTCAAGGGGTATATCCGAAAGGAGCGAAAGAGGATCGACGCATTTCTCGAACGGGCTCAGGGCAGGTACAAAAAGCTGATCATCGACGTCAGAAACAACGGCGGCGGACTGCCAGAGTACTACTACGACAATCTCGTTGCCCCGTTCCTGAATGAGCCCGTGACATGGAAGGAGACCGTGGGGCTCAAGAGGAAGTTTCTTGCGGACACCAAGCCATCTGTTCTGCGGTTCCTCCGGAAACATGTCGGTGCGATGCAGGTGAGCGAGAAGGAACTTGACCCTCCGCAGGGTTTTGATCGAGAGCAGTGGGTCTTCTATGAGATCACTCGAGAAGTCCGGCCATCCAACCGCTACGATTTCCATGGAAAACTCTATGTTCTCATCAATGGGGGCTGTTACTCGGCGGCGGACGGATACGCGGATGCGGTCAAGAGAACCGGGCTGAGTACACTTGTGGGCGGGAACACCGGCGGTGCAGGCGGTGCTGCGTACTTCACGCCGCCCATGGTGAGGCTCCCGTCGAGCGGCATGATCTTCCGGATGGAGGCGGATCTGGGCATCAACGCCGATGGAAGCTTCAACGAGTTTGTTGGCACGCGGCCCGATATCGAGCTTCCACTTGCTGATCCGTCGGCATCCATCACCCGAGAGGCCTTGCTCAAAGATGAATGGATCAAGAGGATAATCACCGAACCATAGATCTGTGCACCGTCGAATCGCAGCCGGACTTACAGGTTCATCGCAATGCCGCGGTCGCGGAGGTATTCTTTCATCTGCGTGATGGTGTAATTCTCGAAATGGGTGATGGATGCCATCAGGACCGCGCCGGCGCCGCCCTCCACGATGGCGTCGTAGAGATGTTCGAGCTTGCCGGCCCCGCCCGAGGCGATCACGGGGATATTGACCGCGTCGGTCACCGCCTTGTTGAGCTCGTTGTCGTAGCCCGCCTGAGTGCCGTCGGCGTCCATGCTGGTCAGCAGAATCTCGCCCGCGCCTAATTCTTCAGCCTTGATCGCCCATTCGACCACGTCGATATCGGTCGGCTCCGAGCCGGCCTTGACGCAGACCCGCCATTTCAGAGGACGGATGTCGGATGACGGATAACGGATGGGCTCAGTTGCCTGTTTTCCGTCTTCTGTCTCCCGTGAGGGACGCCTTACGGTGCTCTGTCCTCTGTCGTCCGTTTTCGAGCGCCGCGCGTCAATCGCAAGGACAACGCACTGGTTGCCGAAACGTTGGGCTGCCTCAGCGATCAGACCCGGATTTGCAACCGCGGCGGTGTTCACTGAGACCTTTTCAGCGCCGCTTCGCAACAGCTCGTCGATCTGCTCGACCGTCCGGATGCCACCGCCCACTGTAAATGGAATAAAGACATTCTCGGCCACCTTGCGGACCAGCTCGACAATCGTCTTGCGAGAGCGAATCGTGGCGGTGATGTCCAGGAACACCAATTCATCGGCGCCTTCATCGCTGTACCTTGCGCCTAATTCCACCGGGTCGCCCGCGTCGCGAAGGTTCAGGAAATTGACGCCCTTGACCACGCGGTTGTCTTTCACGTCGAGACAGGGGATAATTCTTCGTGTCAGCATTTCCGAGCTTCCCGTTTGCAAATATCGTAGAAATTCTGGAGGACCTTCAGCCCGGCTTGGCCGCTCTTTTCGGGATGGAACTGCGTCCCGTAGATGTTCGCCTTTTGCACCGAGGCCGTCAGCTCGAAGCCGTAGTCGGTGCAGGCGATTTTCGCCTCGGCGTCGGTGACATCGGCACAGAACGAGTGCGCGAAATAGAAGTGCTTCTGTTTTCCAAGCCCGGCGAACAAATCCATATCTTCAGGCAGCTCGACCAGATTCCAGCCCATGTGCGGAATCACCCGGCCGGGCGGGATCGCCACCACATTACCACTTAGCAGCCCGAGGCCCTTGTGCGAGCCGTATTCGCTGCTGGTCTCGAAGAGCATCTGGTAGCCGACGCAGATGCCCAGCAGCGGCTTGCCGGCCAGGGCCACTTCCCGCACCAGCCCCGCGAGTGAGCCTAAGGCGCTGACGGCATACCCAAAAGCCGCCACGCCCGGCAGCACGATACCCCATGCCTTCTCGATATCTTTCGGCGCGCAACTGAGCTTCGCCTTGCAGCCGATATGCTCGAACGCATTGCACACGCTCTTGACGTTTCCGACGCTATAATCGATCACCGTAATCATAACCGACCATTGACTATTCACTAAAACTGACCGTTTTGGGGGCGAATACTACCATAACTGTCAGCGTGGCAATAACATAGCCACAGTTTGTCATTCCCGCGAAGGCGGGAATCCAGTCTGCCATCACGTTTCTGGATCCCTGCTTTCGCAGAGATGACAACGAGAATCGGTCAGTTTGATTATTGAACTATTGAAAAATAAGGCAAAAGTTCAGCAACGAAAAGACCGAAAACAATAGTAAATAGAAAATAGAAAACAGTAAATAGAAAATGTGCGGCATAGTGGCATATCTTGGCGAAAAACCCGCCCAGCCGATCCTCGTGGAGGGCCTCAAGCGGCTGGAATATCGGGGCTACGACTCGGCCGGCGTGGCGCTGCTCGGAGGCGGTGCGCTAAGAATCAAGAAGACCCGCGGCAGAATCGCAGCCCTGGAGGAGATTCTCGATGCGCCCAACCGGGCCGAGACGTTCGGCATCGCCCACACGCGCTGGGCCACGCATGGAGAGCCCAACACCGTCAACGCCCATCCACATCTGGACTATACGGGCAAGATTGCCGTCGTTCATAACGGCATTATCGAGAATTACGGGACGCTCAAGACGTGGCTGCAAAACGAGGGCGCTTCGTTCGTCAGCGAAACCGACACGGAGGTCATCGCCGCCCTGATCGGCTACTTCTACGCCAAGTGCATGGAGCCCGAAGGCAGCACCCTGCACGGCCACCAGAACAAATTCGAATGGGCCGTTCAGCGGGCACTTCGCGAAGTGCACGGCACCTTCGGCCTGGCCATCGTCTGTGCCGATTATCCCGATATGCTCATCGGCGCCAAGAAGGGAAGCCCCCTGATCCTGGGCCTGGGCGAGAACGAATACATCTTAGCTTCGGACGCCGCCGCCATCGTCGAGCACACGACCCAGGCCATCTACCTGGCCGACAACGAGATGGTGACGATCAGCCCTGAAGGTTTTCACACCAAGACCATCGGCAATATCGCCGTCGCCAAGGACCTTCAGCAGATCGAATTTTCCCTTGAGCAAATCGAGCTGGGCGGCTTTGCGCACCACATGCTCAAAGAGATCTTCGAGCAGCCCAGGGCGATTTCGACCTGTATGGGCGGCCGGATCGACCAGCAGAACCACTGCATCAAACTTGGCGGCATCGCCTCGTACCTTCGCGAATTGACCCGGACCAGGCGTCTGATCCTGACCGGCTGCGGGACGGCTTTTCACGCCGCCCTGGTGGGCGAATTCCTGTTCGAGCACTTGGCACGCATCCCCGCCGAAACCGAGTACGCCAGCGAATTTCGATACCGCAACCCGATCATCGAGGATGGCACCGTCGTGATTGCCATCAGCCAGTCGGGCGAGACGCTCGATACCCTCGCAGCGGTCGAGGAGGCCAAGGAACGAGGCGCCACGGTCTTAGGCATCGTCAACGTCGTCGGCTCCTCAATAGCCCGCGCGACCGATGCCGGGATCTATCTGCACGCCGGACCCGAGGTGGGCGTCGCCAGCACGAAGGCCTTCACCGCCCAGGTGGCCGTGCTGACCATGCTGGCCATCGAGCTGGGCCGAAGAAAACTCATCGGCAGCAACGAGGCGAACAGGTACATCGACGATCTGGCCCAGGTCCCCGAAAAGGTGGACTCCATTCTCGGACAATCCGAGTTGATTAAGGAAATCGCCGCCTCGAACATTGACAAGGACAACTGGCTTTTCCTGGGCAGAGGCTTCAACTACCCGGTCGCCCTCGAAGGGGCGTTGAAGCTCAAGGAGATCAGCTACATTCACGCCGAGGGCCTTCCCGCCGCGGAGATGAAGCATGGGCCCATCGCCCTGATCGCCGACGGTATGCCGGCTGTTTTCATCGCGACCGCCGGGCCGCAATACGACAAAATTTTAGGCAATATCGCCGAGGTCCGCGCGCGCGGAGGCACCATCATCGTCGTGGCGACCGAAGGCGACGAGCACATCGCCTCCGTCCTCGGGCGGACCGACCACATGATTACCATTCCCGACGCTCCGGAACATTTGCAGCCGATACTGTCCGTCGTGCCCCTTCAACTTCTCGCCTATCACGCCGCCGTCCTTCGCGGCCACGACGTGGACAAACCCCGCAACCTCGCCAAAAGCGTCACCGTCGAATAACAATTCGATCAGATCAACAAGCCCCGAGTCGGAGAAGTATATGATGGCAGCGAAAGCGTATGGGGTAAGGCTTCTCTTTTGGCACTTCGCGTTCGTGGTCTGACGTTCTATGATCCCGTTCGGGGAAGTGAGTGTGAGCGACCAACTTCCATTTGCCCTTCTTTGCAATGTTAGCAAACGCGCTCTCGCAATCCCCAGCCAGTAAATAGCCAAGCATAGCGGCTTCACTCGAAAACGGCGAATAGCGGCACGTCAGAAAATTGCACTGTATGGCCTTGACGTATTCAGCTACACTTCCATCCGTTCTCAACACTTTTGCCTCTAATGGCCACATTGCTCTTGGATTGCTGCGCAGTACGAATGCCATATCATACTGGGGAGGCTGGGCCGGTGGAGCCATCCGGCTCTCATCTTCGTAAGGCCCATGTTGAACGTCAAAAGGTTCGTACCCGGTCATCGCCCGGTGAATCCTCGGCTCAAGTAACTGCGTAATGTCTCGCTCCAAATCCTCGTCGTTCTCTGAGCAAGCAACCTGTGACAAACACTCCTCGCACAGAGTGTCATACGCACTCCATACGAAGGTTAGAAGCACTGTTGACCCGGCTGCTTTCCAAGTTCGCAGCACGGAGTTGAATTCCGGTGGGTAAGACCAACGTCTCTCTGAATAGGTCTGCCTTGCAGCCAACTATCTCTCCCTCAGGCTTTCACTTTGACCGGGATTTCTCCTGCCAAAGCATAATATCTCCGGCGACTTCATCCGCATCCCTCATAGCCATAGACCGCGTCCAATAGCGCACTTGGTCTGGTTTCACAATGAACACCGTTGGAACTTTTCGTCCGTCTATTATGATGGTGTCGTATACACGAGCGACACGCTGATAGAAAATGCCCCCTTCGGCGCGACGGTTCCTGGACTTCAGAAACGCCAAAAACTCTGCATCCAATTTCTTTAATCGTTCAATCAACAAAGGCGAGGTGATATCTTCCACGCGCACGAACGATTCCCCAGGGGTATCAAGGTGTATAGCAACCAATCGCACAGGCACGGAAGTCTCACCCTCTTCTCTGAAAATTGTGACCGATATTTTCCTGTCTTGTCCAAATCCAGCCCGAAGAACACGAGTGAAATAATCACAATAGGCCCTTAAGGTCAACTCGCCCCCAATCTGTGCTCGTTCTCTATCGACCGAATCTGTTGGTTGTCGCCCGGGTGAATTCAACCCACCCTTGAAATCCCGCAACGTGTAGGAAAACAAGTCCTCGACCAAAACCCATTCAGCATCATTGAGATTGAAGAGTTGCCTCACACACGCATCCACATCCTCAATGGTCGCAATGTTTTTCAATATGCCGCCCTTGCATGGGGCAATAGGAATGCGTAAGAGATTTTCCTTGTTTGGAGACGGTCTGTAAAACGCGAAGCGACCGCTTGAGAGAAGCAAGAAGTACACAGAAATAATACTATTCAGGCTAATACAAGCCGATTCAAGTAACGGTTCATGCCCAATTGCAGCATGCACACTTACGTATATTGAGGAGCAAATCACGGGGCCAAGTTTCTCATTTGAGTTGACAAGTGCGGCTCTAAATCTCGCAGTTTCGCCCTTACGCCAGCCAAGTTTCAGAATCATTTGCGGGAGATTGAATGCACTAAGATCTTTGGAGTGTCCCTCATATAGGAAGGGATCCTCATTCAGATCAAGCTGTGAAGCGTCGAGGTACGTCAACGTACCCTCCGGGAAGGTCTCAGAATCCAATAGGGGCATACCGAGTATTTCATCTTGACGTTCCACTTTCTTTCCACGACCAATGCCCCGTCTCGTTTTGACTATGCCCTCCCCTTCAAGCTTCTGTAAGTTCGTCTCCTGGCACAGCCGCCGTATAAGCGCAAGGTCTCGTCGCCCGCCCCATGCCAAGGCTGTCCAAACAAGCGTATCTTGGGCTGCTTCATCTGGGCGGACTTCATTTTCGTCGAACGATTCGACTATTAGTCTACATCTTTCTTCTTGCGTATAAGACCGCTTTGGATGCACGTAAACGATGGGCGCACCTTCAGGTCTTGTTGGGGCCATCTTGATAATGCAGGCTGGCGATCTTGCCTTCGGAAAGAGCACGAATCTTAATGCAGAGAGATTCACTACCTTCTCCACCCTGTAGGTTTTGAAGAACTTGTTGCGGAACTCTTTTGCCGTCGATTCCGTATTAAAAAGCATTGCGCCCGCCGGTTGCAGCATTGCGATTCGCCCAGTTTTTTTGGTCAAGACAGCCGACTTAACCATAAAAAGTGGGCCAATATTCAGATTCGGTACAGGCCATATATTCGTTCCATCCCTCGTGGCCCATTCCCTGGCGCTTCTGGACTCCTCCACAGTGCCCTTACCCCACGGAGCATTCCCAACAACCAAATCATAGGTTTCCCGATTCATGTCGGTAAGGAATCCTTCTCGGTTCTCGGCAAAGAAATCTGAGTGGATCAAGTTCTTCTCCCGAAGACGTGGGAACCACATATTCTTTTGCCATACGTGCTTTGGCTCGATCTCATCGCACATGGCTAAATACAGACTGAATGAAGCTACGCGGACAGAGTTGCGCTCCTTATCAACTCCAAAGAGCTTATCTCTCAAGAGGTTGCGCAAGTCTTCGATTCCAGGTTTGCCATTGGCCTCCTTCCACCTGTGAACAAGCCGTTGATACGCCTTGACCAAGAATATCCCCGAACCGCAAGCGGGATCCAATATCTTTAGATCCCATTTCTTGCTGCTCCACGGGAGTACTTCATCAAGTATTAGGTCAACTACGTGACCTGGTGTATAGTGAATGCCGACGGCCTTCTCCTCGCCAACTATTCCTTTCTCTTCATCCGTTTTCCCACTGACAAACTCCTCGTAGATGCTGCTGATAAACTCCAGCGGAATTGCATCAAAAGCATATTTCGGCCACAAGCAGCGCTGGCCCGTCGCTATGTCCATCTGGCCTCTAACGAATTCTGCAAGCAGTCCCAAATGCTTGTCCTTGACCTCCTTCATCTCCGCTTCCCACTCTTTTTTTCTTTCCTCCTCCGTCTTGCCCTTACCAGGAAACAGGTCTCCATTAAATCTGTTGTTTAGCTCCCGGAAGAAGCGGTAGGTCTCTTCGCGAGTCTCTAAAATGCTGGCCAAATCCTTATGAACTTCTGACAAAACCCCTTTCTCGTGGAGCTTTCTGAGAACATCTTCATTTAACGCAGCATTGCCCTGAGAATCCTTTCGCTGAAATAGAAACTCCACGAAGATCACCCTGGCGAGAAGATCATGGCAAATATCTTCAGGCAACTTGGCCTCCCGAAGCTTCTGCCGAACCGCCTTCAGATCCTTTAGCATTAACTGGTCCGCCCGCTCGTCCCGGCGAAAGTATCTGGAATACGCTGGTCTCCTGAAGAAGCTTCCCGAAGTCAACTCTACCCATTGTAGCGCTTTTGCTGCCTGTTCTGATATCGAAGATATTTCAGACGAATCTGCCTGCAAGGTTTCCACGCACAATTTCTGAATATCTTCATCCGGTTCTACTGGTCGCTTCCAACAGGTCCACACTCTGATTATGCTCGGTTCGATGGTGATCAACATCGGTGACCGAGAAAAACTCCAAGCTAGCCTGTGCGTTTCGCGCAAAACTTCATCAGGAATCTGACTATCAGAATCACAAACGACCGCGAGCGGATCTTCGGTCTTATGCGACAGAGGATTCGCCGTGAGTATGCCCACACTCACATCGACATGTTTTCGCTTAATGGCGGTTTCCAGCTTTCTCTGCGCCAAGCCTGCAATGACCGCAGGACCAGCCCCTTCAGGCTTCATTATGTCTTGTCTCGATGGCCAACCGAGGCGTTTTTGAGTTAATTCGAGCAGTCCGCGCATAAGAACAAGAGACTCCCTGACAGCTTATTCGTCCCAACAATACCGACCGGTCATCACTATTTCAAGAAGAATTACGTCCCTCTTCTTGACTCATCGTTTTGGTTTTCTGTGGCTATCCAGCTCCGGCCGGGGGATGAGGAACTGACGTCAGAGATTGCGATGGCGGTGGCCGTTTCGCGCCGGGCGGCTATGTTTTTCGGGCGGCGATGGTGTAGATGGGTCTTTGGTCTTTGAGGTATTTGCGCTCGAAATTCGTGCCGGTCCATTCGCCCGCGTCGGCGCCCGCGGGCCGGGGGAATTCAATTCGCTCGAGCACGTCGCTTCGAGCGGCCAGGACCCACTCCATCTGCTCGAAGTAATCCGCGTGGTCGGTAGCAATTCGCAACTGCCCCCCCTGCTTGAGGCAACGGATCAGATGCTCCAGATTCTGAGTCGAGATGAAGCGCCTCTTGTGGTGACGCTTCTTGGGCCACGGGTCGGGAAAGTAAACGTGGAAACAATCGACCGAGCCGTCCGGGACGCAAGCCCTTATGAAATCGACGGCATCGGTGCGGATAATCCGAATATTCGTCAGGCCCCATCGGCCGATGCGATCAACGGCGTAGCGATAATACTTGCGCATCCATTCGATGCCGAGGAAGTTCTCGTCCGGCAGCGCCCTTGCCTGATTCACAAGGAAGGTACCCTTGCCCGCGCCGACCTCGATATGGACCGGGCCGGAACGTCCGAAAATCCGGACAAAGTCGATTTTTTCTTCTACGTCCTGTCCGGCAGGATGGCCGGACAATGAAACGCCGGGGTAGTCTTTCAAGATTCGGGCCATTCGCCAAGTTACGTCCTAATCGCCACAAAGACACCAAGACACTAAGGCCGTGATCTATTCTTAGTTTGTGACTTTGTGCCTTCGTGGCTAATTCTGTTGCTTTCCTTTAAAGCGGGCTTGCCAAGTGTTCGATAAATGGTTCTGAACTTACTTGTCGGCCGATGCGTATCCGTTATGGGACTCCAGTAGCAGAGGCCAGGAAGGAAGTCCGAAGATGATTCTACAACTAATTAGAACACGCCGCAAACAAATCCTCATCGATATCGATACGCAAAGAGATTTTCTTCTGGCCGAGGGCAAAGCCTGCATCAGAAACCACCGGCGGGTCCTGGCGCACATCCGCAGAGTCATGGCGTGGGCCCGATTCCTGCACATTCCGATCATCTCGACGGCCGAGGTGTACCCCAGCAACAACGGTGACGATGCGTTTCGTCACTGCATCGACGGCACGGACGGTCAGAAAAAGATCGGCTACACCCTGCTCAACGACAGGGTGATTTTCGCCGCCGACGGCAATACGGACCTGCCCCGGGACATGCTGCGGCGGCACCGGCAGGTCATCCTGCACAAGCGATGCGTCGATCCGTTCGACGAGCCGCGGATTGACAGGCTCCTGAGCGAGCTGCGGGCCAGCGAGTTTATTCTGGTCGGGACCAGTCTGGAAGGAGCCGTGAAGATGACGGCCCTGGGTCTGCTCCAGCGGGGCAAGAACGTCACGGTCGTCATCGATGCCGTGGGGACGCACGACAAGAAGGACGCCAACCTGACACTTCGCAAGATGGAAACCAAAGGGGCCAAGCTGATCGAGACCCGCAAGCTGGCCGGGATGTCGCACCTGCGGCAGGTCGGGGTATGCGACTGCGAGAGCTGCTCCGGCTGCCACAAGGGCGACGGACTCCGGCAGCCCGCCGTCAACACCTCAGACGAAAATTAACGGAGTATTGCCGATTTTCGATTTACGATTCTTGCCACAAAGACACCAAGACACCAAGACCATGATATATCTTCAATTCGTGCCTTTGTGCCTTCGTGGCTAATCACAGCGTGAATCTTCCCGATTGACAGAGTTCGCTGCACGCCATATATTGCATTCTCAGATTCCGTTGAAGAGATTCAGCGCACAGAGCCCCTGACGATTGCGCAAGGAGAAAGCTATGGAACGGCGATTTGATTTGCGATTTACGATTTACGATTTACGATTTTCAATCGGCAACCGGCAATCGGCAATCGGCAATCCTTTGTTCCTTCGCTTCAGGCCCACAGTTCAGTTCTTGATTGTCCTTGGCCTGCTGTGCGCGTTTGGGGTGGCAGCCTCAAAGCCGAAGGCTTTGGGGATGGCCGATAGCACGAGCGCCGCGCCCCAAACGGAAACGGGCAAAACACCCGTACAGGTCAACGGCGTCTTTCCCAGCTTGACGGTCATGGCCAAGGGAGTGGGCAGCGACTCCGAGGCCGGGATCGGGGCGATGATCCCGTGGGCGGAAAAACTGTGGGCCGTCGGATACGTCGCGCATATCCGGGGCGAGGGCCTTGGGCTGTACGAGATCAGCGAGGACATGACGATGCGGCGGCACCCCGCTTCGGTGACGGGCACGTTCGCCAACCGCATGGTGCATTGGCCGTCCGGGCAGGCGTTCATCGGGCCTCACGCCATCGACGCAGAAGGCAACGTGCGAACCATCGAGTCGCTCAAGAAATTCCGCCTGGCCGCCACCGTCGCTCACCTGACCGACCCGCAGAACAAGGTCTATTTTCTCGGCATGGAAGGCGGGTTCTGGGAAGTGGACGTGCACAGCCTCGAATCAAAGCTGCTGTTCAACCTGGTCAAGGAGCTGGAGATAAAGGACGCCACAGCGCATTTCAAGGACGCCTACACCGCACAAGGGCGCGTGGTCGTGGCGAACAACAGCTACGACGAGAAGGAATTTCTGGGCCAAAGAGACGGCGGGCGCCTGGCCGAGTGGGACGGCAAGACCTGGACTATCATCGAACGCAACCCCTTCGTCGGCGTCGGCGGCAGCGCCTCGGGCGACTCCTACGGCGGCAACACCATCTTCGCAACGGGCTGGACCAAATCGTCCGTCGTGCTTCGCGTGCTCGTCAAAGGCCAGTGGCAGCGCTACCTGCTGCCCGAGGCCAGCCACACGTGGGACCACGCCTGGAACACCGAATGGATGCGGATCCGTCATGCGGTGACCGAGCGGCTGTTGATGGACGTTCACGGCATGTTTTACGAGCTGCCGGAGTTCTCATACGGAGGCAGGATATGGGGCATCCGCCCGATTTGCAGCCACCTTCGCGTGATTCCCGATTTCTGCTATTGGCGCGGTCTTTTCGTGCTGGCCAGCGACCAGATCGACCACGACCAGGGCCAGCCGCAGTCGGGCCTGTGGTTCGGTAGCATAGACGACCTCTGGTCGATGGGCAAGCCCGCCGGCTGGGGCGGACCCTGGTGGGAGACCCCCGTCAAGGCCGGCGATGTGTCGGACCCGTTCCTGATGACCGGTTTCGACAAGAAGGTCGTCCACCTGGCTCACGATTCGAACGAAGAGGTGTTGTTCAAAATCGAGGTGGACTTTCTCGGCAATGGAACATGGAAAGAATACGCCCGGGTCAGGGTCCCGGCCAACGGGTACAACCATCACGTATTTCTGGACGGCTTTTCCGCCCACTGGGTGCGCGTTATCGCGGATCGCGCCTGTACCGCAACGGTATATTTCATGTACAATTAGTAAGGAACCGCAAAGGAGCACGAGATATGAAAACCGCAAAGCGAAAACGAGGGGCCGTTCTGGCACACCTGGCAATTTTGTTCTGTGCCATGTCGGCCGCCTTCCCGCCGCTCACGACCGCCCAGGACGTGGCCCAGTTCGAGAAGCGGATGACGGAATTCACGCTGGACAATGGATTGAAATTCCTGGTCCTGGAGCGCCACGACGTCCCCGTCGTTTCGTTCCATATCCACGCCGACGTCGGCTCGGTCGATGAGGTTAAGGGAATCACGGGCCTGGCCCACCTCTTCGAGCACCTGGCATTCAAAGGAACCAAGACCATCGGCACAAAGAACTATCAGGCCGAAGCCAAAGCAATGGCCCGGATGGACGAGTTGTTCGACGCCATCAAGGCCGAGCGAAGAAAGGCCGAACCCGACCAAACGCGTCTGGAGCAGTTGCAGAAGCAATTTGAAGAGGCCCAGGAGGAAGCTCAGAAGCATCTTGTTCATGATGAGTACGAGGAGGCGTTTTCACGGGAAGGCAGCGCGGGCTTCAATGCTTATACCAGTCACGATGCGACGCAGTACATCGTCAGTCTGCCGTCGAACAAGGTGGAGCTCTGGATGACAATGGAATCCGACCGGTTCGCCCATCCGGTGCTGCGGGAGTTCTACAAGGAGAAGGACGTGGTGATGGAGGAGCGGCGGATGATGGAGAATACGCCGACCGGGCGCTTGCGCGAGGAGTTCCAGGGCATTGCCTACTTGGCGCATCCGTACGGCGAGCCCATTATCGGTCACATGAGCGATTTGCAGGCTCTTAGCCGACCCGAGGCCGAAGCCTTTTTCAGGAAGCGTTACTGCCCCAGCAATCTGACGATTGCCATGGCCGGTGACGTCGATCCGCAGAAAGTAAGGAAGCTGGCGGAAAAGTACTTCGCCGGGATCCCCAGCGGCCCAAAACCGGAGCCGGTTGAGACTACAGAGCCGCCTCAGCGAGGCGAACGCCGAGTGGTCATTGAAGATGCGGCACAGCCCGCTATCATCATCGGCTATCATCAACCGAGCATCAATCATCCTGACAACGCCGTATTCGGGGCGATTATGCAAATCATAGGCACAGGTCGAACCTCGCGGTTGCACAAGTCCCTGGTAAAAGAAAAGAAGATTGCCGTAAGTACTTCCGCGTGGAATGGCTGGAATAAATATCCGGGTCTGTTCACCTTGTCGGCAATGCCGGCCAAAGGCCACACGGGCCAGGAGTGCGAGCAGGCCATATACGACCAGATCGAAATACTGAAAACTGCGCTGGTTTCGCCCGAAGAATTGAAAAAGGCCAAGGCGAATGTCCGTGCCGGACTTATTCGCGAGCTGAATTCCAATTATTCACTGGCGATGAACTTGGCCTTTTATGACGTTATCACCGGCGACTGGCGGAATCTTTTCAGAGAGCTGGACAAAATCGAACGGGTTACCGCCGAGGATATTCAGCGTATCGCAAAAGAATACTTCACCAGCAAGAATCGGTCGGTCGGTATCATCGAGACAACAGGAGCGGAGCAATAACTGGAAGGGAGCGTCACAATGATAAATCGAGGGTCATTGATCATTAACGTTGCGTGCGTTGCGGTTGTAGGGTGCAGTCTTCTGTGGTCCGGCTGTGCCGTCGAGCCGGCGAGGAATTACACAAAGCTCAAGTATCCTAAGCTGCAGGACGTTCAGGTCCCGCGGATCGAACGAGTAACGCTGCCCAACGGAATGCGCTTGTTTCTGTTGGAGGACCACGAGCTGCCGCTGATTAATATGTCCGCCATGATTCGGACCGGTTCGATCTACGAGCCCGCCGACAAAATCGGGCTGGCGTCCGTTACCGGCGAAGTCATGCGCACCGGCGGCACGACGGCCAAAACCGGCGACCAGATCGACGAAGAGCTTGAGCAAATCGCCGCATCTGTCGAAACGAGCATAGGGGAGAGTTCCGGCTCGGCGTCTGTTTCTGTGTTGAAGGAGGACATCGACACGGGGCTGGCCATTTTGGCCGACGTATTGAGAAATCCAGCATTTGCCCAGGACAAGCTCGAATTGGCGAAGATTCGGCATCGCAGCAGTATTTCGCGGCGAAACGATCAGCCGGGGGGAATCGCGTACCGGGAGTTTAACAAGCTCATATACGGCCCGCAGAGCGTCTATGCGCGGCAAACAGAATATGCCACGATAGACAATATAACGCGCGATGACCTTGTAGCCTTCCACGGGAAGTTCTATCGTCCCAACAATATAATGCTCGCGGTCTGGGGCGATTTCGATACGGACCAAATGATCGCCAGGTTGCAGAATGCCTTGGGCGAATGGGAAAAAGCGGAGATCGAAATCCCCGCCGTGCCCAGTGTACAATATGAATTTCGACCGACGGTGAACTTGGCTCGCAAGGATGATATCAATCAGGCGTGCATTCTGCTGGGGCATATCGGGGGGCTGATGAGCGACCCTGACTACTTTACCCTGGAGGTTATGAACCGCGCTCTGAGTGACCGTGTATTCAAGAATGTTCGGTCTCGTGAGGGGTTGGCCTATGTGGCTTACGGGTACTATGGTTCCGAGTTCGATCATCCGGGTGCGTTCATAGTCTTATGCCAGACCAAGTCCGGTGCGACGGTGTACGCCATTCGCGCCATGGTTAACGAGGTTCGCAAGATAACAGCGAGTGAAATCAGCGATAAAGAGCTTGCCTTGGCGAAAGAATGGATCCTCAATTCATTTGTATTCAACTTCGACACGAAAGGTAAGATTGTCGGTCGGCTGATGGCCTACGAGTACTTTGGCTACCCGGCGGATTTCCTGGAGAAAACCAAAGAGAACGTCGAGAAGGTGACCAAGGCGGACGTGCTGCGCGTCGCAAAAAAGCACTTGCAGCCCGACAAGGTGCAGATCTTAGCCGTCGGCCGGCCAGACGATTTCGATGAGCCGCTCTCGGCGTTAGGCCCGGTGAGCGAAATCGACATTACAATCCCGCCACCGAAGCAGTGAATACAAGGAGAGCTGCTATGTCTCGCTGGATGTGTGCCGCAATCATCGCGGGGATGTTCCTGCCGTTTTCCCTCCCAGCCGCGGCAAAATCGGACAAGCTGACGCCGCTGGCCCTGGATCAAGTCAAGGTGGCTGGGGAGTTTGGCCGGCGGATGCGGATCACCGTCGAGAACAGTCTTCTGAATCTCGACGTGGACAAGGTCTTTCTCCAATCCTTCCGCGAGAAGAAGGCAAAGAACAGCTACCAGGGCTTGGGGCTACTCATCGATGCTTCGGTGCGGCTGGCCGTCCATACGGGCGACCCTCGCATCCTCGAACTCAAAAACAACCTTGTGAAAACGCTCATCGACGCTCAGGAGCCGGACGGTTACCTGGGCGAGTTTGACCGCGCCCACCGGCTGTGGGCGTTTATCGACATCCAGGAGCTTGCCTATCTGATACACGGTCTGTTGACCGATTATCGCTTCTTTAAGGACGAGCGGTCGCTCCTGGCCGCCCGAAAACAGGCCGACCATATCCTGAAGCACTGGCATGAGCAGCCCGCGGGTTGGCCGGACAACATATGCATTCTGCACATGATGGCCACCGATCTTGAGCGCGCGATGTATATGCTTTTCGAGGTCACCGCAGATGAAAGATACCGCGATTTCTGCGTCAACGAAATGGGCGTTCCGGCCTGGAATTACCCCATCGTCGTTGGCCGATATCCGCCGTATGGAGGCCACGTTTACAGCTACATGTCACGCTGCCTGGCCCAGCTTGAATGGCACCGCCATGACCCCGACCAGGCCCTTCTTGCTCCGACCCGGCGTGCGTTGGACTTCATGCTCCACGAAGACGGGATGGTCGTCACCGGCGGCTGCGGAGAGCTTGAGTGCTGGCACAATAGCCAAATCGGCACGGCTGGCCTCGCGGAGACGTGCTCCACGGTCTATATTCTCAAGCTGCTCGACAACCTTCTCCAACTCGAAGGCAGCTCTCTGTATGGAGACGTCATGGAGCGCGCGATCTACAACGAGCTGTTCGGCGCTCAGTCGCCCGACGGGCGCAGAATACGGTACTATACGGCGTTCGACGGACCTCGGGGCTACTTCCCCCGGGATACGTTTTGCTGCCCCAACAACTACCGGCGGGCCATGTCGGACCTTCCGGGGTGGATCTACTACCGCAGCGGGGACGGCGTGGCCGTCAATCTTTATACCGCTTCGTCGGCGCGCGTGGAGTTGGAAAAGGGGGTGCAGTTGTCCATCGCACAAGAGACGGACTATCCCAATAGCGGCGCGGTGACGCTGCGGATCGAACCGCAGAAGCCTTGTGAGTTCACTGTTTCCCTGCGTATTCCCCGGTGGTGCGTGAATCCCGAGATCAGCGTGAATGGAGAACCAGTCGGCGGCTCGATCCCCAGCGGAACGTTCTTCGCGCTGCGCCGGACGTGGAAGCAGGGCGACCGGATCAAGCTTAACATGCCCATGCCATGGCGGTTCGTTAAAGGACGGCAAGCGCAGGCGGGAAAAGTCGCCATCCTCCGCGGGCCGGTGGTTTTCGGGCTCAGCCCCTCGCGCGACAAGGCACTGAAGGGAATCTCGCTGGCGACTTTGAACATCGACACCTCGTCGATCGAAGGCCCGCTGGCGGATCCAACGGTGCGGCCGGATGGGATGGCATGCAAAATCCGGGCCTGGCGGCCCACGAAGGGCGCGCTTGGGATGTTGTACGATCTGAAGAAGCCCGGACAATTGCAGCTCTATCTCACGGAGCTGCCGGACCCGGCCATCGAGGCGATTTACTTCCGCGTGCCGGATCCGGTCGGCAAGGAGCTTTCAGACGATGAGCTTTTCGCCCAGCCTTAGCCGGCGTCCTGTCGATTGCAGGAATCTGCCCCCGATGGTATGATTCACAGCGACGACCCTGAAGCAGGCGCAACAGCCGCGAAGCCGCTCCTGGTTTTGAACCGGTGTGAAGACTCATCATAGTGCATGGACTCACAAGATGCCGAACATTCGCAAAGTCATACTGCTGCTTGAAACCTCGCGGGCCCACGTCCGCGGGCTCGTGCACGGAATCGCCAGATATTCCCGTCTTCACGGCCCGTGGATTTTCTGCACCGACACCTCGTTCTACACGAAGCGCGGCGCTCTGTCCTGGCTCAGGAACTGGGGAGCGGATGGTATGATCGCACCTGATGCCAGCGAGTACAAAGAAATAATCAGGATGGGTCTGCCCACAATTGTTTACAGAGTGGCGAGAAACCGACTGCCGCACCTGCCCGTTATCATCGCCGACAATGAAAAGGTGGGAGAAATGGCCGCGGAGCATCTTCTGGATCGCGGATTCTGTCACTTTGCCTATTGCGGCCCCCGGGACAGGCCCTGGGGCCGGGAACGCAGGAAAAGTTTCAGCAAAAGAATTACGGAGGCCGGCTTTAAGCTGCACGTTTTTCAGATGAATTCACACTTGGACAGTTGGCGTTCGTTCGAGCGCGAGCAGAACAGTCTGATGGAATGGTTGAAGCTGCTGCCGAAGCCCGTGGGTTTGATGGCGGGCAATGACGTATGCGGCAGCTATGTTGTTGAGGCCTGTCGAATCGCCGGTTTGCAGGTGCCTGACCGGGTAGCGGTAATCGGGGTAGATAACGACGAGCTGATCTGTGACCTGACCGACCCGCCCATGTCAAGCATCGCGCTTAATACGGAACAGGCCGGTTACCAGGCAGCCAATCTGCTGGACAAACTGATGGCTGGCGAGAAGATGATGGGCCAAAACATACTCGTTCGCGCCACGCACATTGTCACGCGACAGTCAACGGACATTCTGGCCATGGAAGACCGAACCGTCGCCGAGGCCATCCGGTTCATTCGCCAACACGACAAGGAAGCCGTTCAGGTTGACGACGTGGTCGATCAAGTGGCCATGTCGCGTCGTAATCTTGAACTGCGCTTTCGCAAAGCGATCAATCGCTCTATCTACAGCGAGATCAAGCGCATTCGCACCCAGCAGATCATCCGGCTGCTTTGTGAGACGGACCTTTCCATATCTGAGATCGCCTTGAAACTGGGGCACCCGAGTGACAAACACATAGCCCGGTATTTCAAGCAGCAGACAGGAATGAGTCTCAAGGAATACCGCAAGCAATGCGGAAAATAGCCGAAGCAATAACCGCAACGGCTTGACTCGAAGCAACGGGAGCGAGGGGCCATTCCAAAGTGGTTTGAAATAGGCCCCTATCAGACTCTTCTTGCCGATCAACGCCCATTCAAGGAATCACGTGCGGCAGCGACTTCTGGTCGAGGTCCAGCTCATCGGTAATCAGAATACAATCCAGAAGCGCGCCGGCGTCACGACGCGCGATTTCCAGCGTGTGCGTTCCCGCCGACAGCGTGAATTTCACCACCTGCTTGTTGTGACTGTCGCTGTGAACTTCATCCCAGTGCCAGTTGTCTCCTTTGTCTATGACGTTGAACTTGATCCAGTCGGTATTTCCGTAGGTTCCCGGGTCGCAGGCGGCGCCTGGGATCCGGACCCAGAATGAGTCAGCGCCTCCGACGATGATCACATGAACCAGGACTTTGTAGGTCCCCTCCGGAACGGTGAAATTGTAGCCGGCCACCCCATAAACGGGTGGGTTTTCAGTTTCATCGCTGGAATCCCCAGGGGTCCCGATGTATCGGCCGCCCGAGGCCAGTGGATCGTTATAGGTCTGCATGGGCGCCGTGATACTATCCGCCGCCTCTGCTTCAAACCATCTTTCGATGGGAGGCTCAGGGGCCAGGCGATACAGCCTGATGTCGTCGAAGAACACCTTGCCTGAGCCGCCGGCTTTCAGGTTAGTCTCGTCGCCGAAGCCCACGGCAAGCTTCGTGACGTTAGCCAGGTTCGCGCCGGACGATGCAAGGTCGATGTTCCATCGCGTCCACAATCCCTTCTTTACGGCGGCCGGATCACCATCATACACCACTTTGGAATCGTTGATCTTCACGTACATCTGCTCGACGGCATTGTTAGGATCGCCATAGAAGCACAGTGACAGTGCTTTGATACCGTTCCTGGTCCAATCCTGTGCCGGGCTCAGCGCCCGCTCCGCCTGTGAATACTTGAGGTTGTTGTCGTAAAACAGCGGCATCGACTGGTTGCCGCTGTGAACGATCTTCGTCTCGACATAATGCTCGCCTGCGAACCAATTCGGATTCGGATACCCCACCGTCGAGCCATTGTTCGGGGTTCCGTACCCATCCGTCCACGTCGCCCATATCTCGCGGGGAGAATAGTCATTGTAATCTTCAAAATTGTCCACGATAAGATAATCGGGTGTCGTGAAGCTCCAGAGGTCGCCTTGAAGTGCGGGGTTTTGCGCTGCGTCCACCTCATCGATTCGCCAGTAGTATGTCCGGCTCAAGTCGAGCCCCCCGGCATCGTAACGGGCTTCGGTCACCGAACTAACGCGAGCGGCGCCGCTTAACACCGCTTCTCTATCGCTGCCAAGGTGCACGTCGTGCGTGGCCGCGTCTCTTCCCGCTCTCCAGCCAAGAACCACGTCGGGGCCCACAGGCGCTGCGCCATCGGCCGGGTTGGGCTCTCGTGCACGCACAGGGATATGGAAAAAGCAAACCTCGCTGAGACCATACTGGTTAAGCCAGCCTCCCCAGTTACTGTTGGCTGTGAGCCTGATGCACTTCGCGGTTACGCCGCCGAGATCTACAGGGCTGTTGTGTGCGTAGTCGGGTGTGCCGGGCCCCTGGGCAAACTCACGAGCATCTCCCAAGGTCATATAGGCGACGCCATCAATCGAGTATTCAATAGAAACACCTTTGAACCCGTAACCGATCGCGCTCTCCACGAGCTGATTCTGGTTCCAGACCCACATCTCGTGAAGCTTGTAAGCCTTATCAAATTGATACTCAATCCAGGTCGGCTGGGGCTCAGAATTGCTCAACCACATATCCTCCATAGCTGTCGAATGCAGGTCATTGTCGCTGAGTCCGGAGCCATCGATCGTCTTCTCAGGCCCCATAGTGTTGCTCAGCGAGCTGGAAGCCGTGGCGATTATAGCCGAACCTGGGATGACGTAGGCAAAAGGCTCTGCCGTGAATCGCCAGACCTCGCCTTTGTATATTGTAGAACTGGGTGGGCCGCCGACCTCATCGATGCGCCAGTAGTAAGTTTTCCCAAAATCAAGGGTCATGCCGACGGCATACTGGTTGGGATCCTGGCGCCCCTTATAGACGTTACCGGGGTCAGTCGTCGTGCCAGCCGCTGTCACGTCGTCAAGACTGGCTCCGAAATACACATCGTGCCTGACGGCCTCTACCCCCGGCTTCCAGCTAAGAACTACGCCCTCTACCACATCCAATTGCCGGCCATCGGATGGACTCGGCTCGGCCGCCTTCACTCCGGATAGACCCGTAATCTCGCGCATCTCCTCCTCAGACAGGACCCTGTCGTAGATGCGAACATCATCGACCATACCCTTGAAAAACATTTTCGGCGCGCCGTCGCTTCTCTTGAAGTGTGCGCCGATCACTCCATAATACGCAGTCGCACCACCTTGCAGGGCTCCCGCCGAAGCAACCGAGGCAACCACCCTGCCGTCGATGTACACCGTGTACTGCGTCCCGTCATACGCCCCGGCTACGTGATGCCACAGCCCGTCGTTCACGGGAGTGGTTCCGCTGGCGATGGATACGGGTTTGGTGTCCATAACTTGAAACGCGGCGCTTCCACCTGTGCCGTTACGCAATCTCCATGCATATCCGAGACTGGCGATCATGCTGTCGGACGGGCCTAACGAGCTTGTCTTTATCCAGGCTGTGACCGTGATTTTCGTCGTGACAACGCCCTGCCAGCTCCTGTCGAAATAGACGTAGTCCCCGTCGCCATCGAGGCTCAGGACGTACGAGGCTCTCTGGTCATCCCAGACGATTTGTGCGTTGCCTTTCGGCTCGCCCGTGAGAGCGGCGGCGTTGGTACCGGTGTTGCTGAAGTCGTTCGCGCCTTCAAACTGATAGCGTGCGACGGGATCCTGGGCCGCCGGGGTGTAACCCGCCAGGGCCAACACTAAAACCAGAGAAGCCGCAGACAACAATTTTCCACACATGGTATTCCTCCTTCAAAAAGGTTCATTTTCAACCGTATTCTCGACAACACGCAAACGGCGAAAAAATGATGAATAATAAATAACGAAACGAACCGAGATTTTCGATTGCCCATCGCCAGTTGCGGATTGAAACCTGTCTGGCGACAGTCCCAAATCAAAAATCGCAAATCAAAAATCGTAAATCGGCCGGAAGGCCTCACCGTAGCCACTTTCACGACCGCCGCATGACTCCAAGCTACCTTATTGCAGCCCTTTGATAAACGCCTTATTGCGTAATTCTCCCACCAATTTGCGCAAAAACCCGGTGAACGTGCTATCTGGTGACAGCGTGCCATCTGTGGACAGCATATTTAATTCGCGGCCGAAATAGGTAGAGTGTTCCAGAACTCTTGGAATTATTTCTATTGCAATAATTATACAAATATGATAATATGCTGCAATGAAATGGGAAGAGTTGCTGAGGCAGGTGGCGGGTGAGCCGGTTTTTCGTGCGGGCTTTTTGGCCGGCAGCGGCGAGAGCTTGCCTGTTCTGCGCCTGCAATTGAGTCGTTGGGTCGGGGCCGGCAAGCTGATCCAGCTCGCCAAAGGATTGTACACGTTGGCCGAGCCTTATAGGAAGCTGGCGCCGCATCCTTTTGTCCTTGCCAATGTGATGAAGAAAGCGTCCTATGTGAGTCTTCAGTCGGCGCTTGCCCACTTCGGGATGATCCCCGAGCACGTTCCAACGGTCACAAGCGTGACTACGCAGAGACCTTCGCGAGTGGACACGCCGTTGGGCCGATTCCTGTTTCGGCACATCAAGAGGGAATGGTTCAGCGGCTACACGCAAGAGGACCTCGGGTCCGGCCAGAAGGCGTTTGTCGCCACGCCGGAGAAGGCCCTGCTGGACTTGGTGTACTTGACCCCGGGGGCGGACCGCTACGAATTCCTGACGGAGCTTCGACTCCAGAATTTTACACGCCTGGACCGTGATACACTTGTCAAACTGGCGCGGACCAGCAAGAGCCCGAAGCTGCAACGGGCGGTCAATCTCATCGAAAAGGTGGTAGATGAAGAAGGAGGCCGGGAGCTGTGAAGGACTACCTCCGCCAGATTTTACGTGGCATCGACAATCCAATCCAGGCTCGCTGCCTGGCGCGCGAGTACTTGCAGGCGAGGGTCCTGCAATCTCTGCAAGACCGTGGAGCGTTCAATACATGGGCGTTTCAAGGCGGTACGGCCCTGCGCTTTCTGTACTCCATGCCGCGGTTTTCCGAAGACCTCGACTTCGCCCTGGTCGAGCCGGGATTACCGGCCCACTTCCGCGACAACCTGACAGCCGCCGGTAGAATCTTTGAGGCTGAGGGTTACGACGTGGGCATGCGGATCAGTGACAAGCGAACCGTCAAGTCGGCATTTGTGAGTTGCAAAGGTTTGCCGTTTGAGCTTGGCCTTTCCGCTCACCCGTCCGAGACTCTGTCTATCAAGGTGGAAGTGGATTCGAATCCGCCGGCGGGAGCTGGGACCATCTCTACCATCGTCAGGCGTCACGTGATTCTCAATCTGCGGCATCACGACAAGGCGTCCCTGTTCGCCGGCAAGCTGCATGCGTTCCTTTCACGCCGGTACGTCAAGGGCCGAGATATTTACGACCTGATCTGGTATCTGTCGGATCGGACTTGGCCGCCGCCGAACCTGGAGTTGCTGAACAACGCCCTTGCACAGACGGGTTGGCGCGGGCCGCAGGTCACACCCGAGAACTGGCGGCAACTCATCGCCCGGCAAGTCGAAACGCTTGATTGGAAGCAGGTCGTCGCGGACGTGGAGCCTTTCCTTGAGCGCCCCGCCGACACCGCCCTGCTAACGCGTGAGAACCTCAAGTCATTGCTGCGATGATAGCCGCTTGGCGACACGGGAAAAGCTTGTTCTCGTAGCAGCCATCTGATAAGCTATTACGATGAGATTCGACGTTATCGGCCAGATCGAAGCGATTGAGGTCATAGCGGTCGGACCAAATATCCGTGGGCTGGCCTATTTTTGGCATGAATAATCAAAAGAGACAATTCGCCGTGTGCGTTGACAATGCCGACTACGAGGCATCGCTGATCGTACGGAAGATCTACGAAGTTCTTCCTGATGAAGAGGCGGCCAAGGATGATCTGCTTCGGGTGATTGACGAGAGCGGAGAAGACTACCTTTACCATCGCAGCCAGTTTATCCTCGTTGAGTTTCCGGCAGAGGTAGAGCGGGCTTTGACGACGGCTTAATCGCCCAAACGGCTGGTCAGCAGTAGGATGGGCAACTTGTTTGCCCATGCTGAATAATGCCAGATATCCCGAACCTTGCAAAGAAGTTTACCTGTTGGCTGTTTGCTCGACACGCTCTACTTGGCACTGCTCTCTGACTTCATGAGACCGTGCCTTCTAACGTACTCTCTGGCAGACGATATGTTTCTTGCGTACCCAATTCCGGTGCTGATATAACGGTCAAGGACATTGATGACCTCCTTATCAACCTGAAGAAAATCGACAGTGATATTATTCGTTTTGACAGATATTACGTTTTGGCTACCCATCGCTCCAATTGTCTTTCGAATCTGATCCAACGCTTGGGGTATACCACCCTCTCTACTACTGATTATTCCTATGACTTCACCTCGTGCATTCAGAAGAGCGCCTCCAGAATTGCCTTTGTTGATCGGTGCCTGAATGCAGAGCACACTCTGATTCTCAGTGAAACCTGACAGCATTCCTTTGTGAGTAAGCATGGCCGATACACCAAATGGGAAGCCAGAAAAGTACACATCGTCCCCCACAACTAAGCCGGGATTGCCCTTGCAGAAAGGAAATGATCCCTGGCTCTTTGTCGCCTTGGTCTTCAATCTTATACCCATCAGGAATCAGATTTCGGCGGATTATTCAAGTGGTTATTGGACTGTAGCCGAAGTATCTGGTGATGGATGGATTCAGACTGACAACCGAAGAGATCCGTTCTTTACGGGCCTTGCATC
>Ga0214473_10000394_pt1 | contig 61158 bp, 61 predicted proteins | sample RVTome_7_FD_203509 | JGI IMG/M metagenome (GOLD analysis project Ga0214473, IMG submission 203509) | Soil microbial communities from uranium-contaminated site in the Upper Colorado River Basin, Wyoming, United States - RVT98D197 | ecosystem: Environmental > Terrestrial > Soil > Contaminated >... | reverse complement strand
TTGGGGCGTCCTTTAATATTACAGGGTAAAGAGACGATTTGAAGAATCAGGAATGCTTATTTTAAAAAAATCTCTCTAAATCCTCATGGTTAGCTTTGTCTATTTTTTCTATATCGGGATTTGGGTTAATTGTTTCTATTGTAGAAAGGCTTGGGATGCGTTTAAATAGAAATTTTAGGGACAGAGTAGGGAGATTATTGCCGAAACCTGTTCTTAAACCTTGGTAAATATTGAACAGAAAGGAACCGGGGACAATTTTAAATAATGATAGAGAATATTAACATCACCATAAAAAAAATTCAGGAATTATTGAGGACCCCGAAACAGTCCCTTGAGAAGGAGTTTTCACCCTATTTCTGCCGATATTATGTTCGATATGGCCATCCTAAAAAGTTCGACGGTTACCTCAGATTCTGTCAGCATCTATTCTCGATTACAAAGGCAAAGGATGCAAGGGTCTTGGACTTGGGCTGCGGGTTCGGGCTGTTATCGATTCTATTAAGTTTAGAGGGGGCGAGAGAAGTCGTCGGATATGACCTCAATACGGAAAAAATTACCCTATTTAAAAAGTTTATTCAATATCTTGGTGAAGAACCCCAAAATGTAAAACCGCTTCTTGGAGATAGTGTAAAAATAGATTTTCCCGGGCAAACCTTTGATGTGGTCATTGCCAACGAGGTTTTTTCACATATAAGAGATTGCGACACCTCCCTACAAGAAGTTTTTCGGGTTCTGAAGCCAGGGGGCCGGTTCCTCGTCAGGGATGGAAACAACAGTCTTTTCCTCCCTGGAAGAATGAAAAGAAGGAGGTTTTGGAAAAGGGTTGAAGGTGGACCAGTTGAACCACACTGGTTTCGATCCACAGATATTCCTCTCCCTTATGTTGAGATTCGGAAGAGGATGATTATGGAACAATTCCCTCAAATAGATTATAGAAAAATCGAGCGTTTATCAAAAATAACAGCAGGGATCTATGGTGACGAAATAATTGAAGCGGTTAAGAAATTTGAAAAAAATGGTAAGATCATTCAGAAACCAAAGTTCCTCTATCGCAATCCTATGACAGGTGAATATCCGGAAAGAGAGATCAATCCTTTTATATTTAAAAAGAATCTAAAGAAGTTAGGTTTTAAGGTCTCTTTTGTTCCTTATTTTTACCCTGGAGCATTCAACAATATTGAAATGGCAGCTAAAACTTTTTTTTTCTGGATAGATAAATATCTTCCCATAGCCCATCTCTTCCTGAATCCTGGATTCGCCATCTTAGGGACAAAATAATAACAATATTTGTCACTTTCTGGACAAAAAGTGAGAAATTACATGTTATGATTAATAAAAGGAAACGGAATAAGCTTAATAGTAACGAACATCAAAAATAAAATATATAATAATATCAAACTCTTAAGTTAGCATTGATTTTCTCACCTATTCCCTACTTATTTGGCATAGATTATGCTTAAATAAAATCAAAAATTATTAAAAGGAGGTGATCATAAAAAGGTTTCGTTGATGGGCTAGGGTGAAGATACCCGTTAATAGCTTAGTTACCGAAAAACAGAAGTCAATTTACAAAAAACAATAAAGGAGGAAATTATGTTAAGAATGAAGAAACAGAAAGGTTTTACATTGATTGAGTTGTTGATTGTCATTGCCATCATCGGTATTTTGGCCGCTATCGCCATCCCAATGTATCGGGCGCAGACGATTAAGGCAAAAATGACAGAAGTTACAAATGGAATGAGTAATATTGCGAGCGCTCTTGCAGCCTACTATCAGGAAAACGATGCCTGGCCTCTAGCCGCTGTGTCGGGAAAATTAAATGTTCGAAACAGTTTCGGAGTGGCCACTGATGCATTAGGCCGATTGGAAGATGCTTCTCTTACAGTCACTGCTGCAGGTATTATAACAGGCACCATTTCATCTGGAGCAGCTGGAATTGATGGCTCAGTCAATGGTGAATCACTAAGTTTAGTCCCCATTGTATCCGGTGATAGTTCAATTACTTGGTCATGGACTGGAAGCGGTGGTATGCCACCGACTTATGTGCCTAAACGATAATTTAAAGAATAATTTAGATTAATCTAATCAATTTTAGGTTGCCCAAGAGCTTGAAACCTGAATGCTCTTGGGCACCAATATTTTTTGTAATGAAGGTAAAATCTTTACTTCAACGTAGTAAACTTGATGAAACATCCAAGCTCAGGATTTACTCTGATCGAGTTATTAGTTGTTGTTGCCATTATTGGAATTTTAGCCGCAGTGGCAATTCCATTTTATGAAGGTTATAAAGTGAGGGCAAGATTGGCTGAAGTTGAGAATGCAATGTCAACCGTTGCAAGTTCAATATCGTCATTCTACCATGAGAATAATACTTTCCCAAATTGTCCGACAGTTAATGAAGTAAGAAACAGTTTGGGGGTTTCATTAGCGAGTATTACAAGAATATCTGGAATTTCAGTTGTCAACGGTGGAATATCTATTACAATACAAGGGATTCATCCATCCAATGGTTGATGGCAAATCACTGACATTGACACCGAATGCTGCCAGCGACGATTCATTGAGTTGGACATGGGGATGGTCTTTAGGCTATCCAATTCATTTGAGGCCCAAATCATGATAATAAAGAATAATTGGGGATCAAAAAAAGGAATTACTCTAATTGAATTGTTGGCGGTCATTGTTATTATAGGCATTCTTGCCGCTGTGGCTATCCCTACCTATACCGGATATATGGTTAGGGCACGCAGGGCAGATGCCAAAACCGCCCTGGAGCAGTTAAGAGCTGCACAGGAGATGCGGAGGGCTGAAAGGGGTAGTTATTCAACCGATATAACAGAACTTCGAAATACATGGGGTGTTCCAGCTACATCAGGAGATTATGTCATAAATTTGAATTCATCAACCGCAACTACATATGTCGGGGAGGCCCAGCCCAATGTAGCAAGGCAGCTAAGTGATGGAAGTTTATTTATTGATAATCTGGGAAATAAAACACCGGCTGATAAATGGACCAAATGAAACTTTGATGCTGGAATAATGGAATAATGGGTAAAATAACATAAAGCAAAGTGCATAGAGCATAGAGTCTTAAGACGAAATGAGAAAAGACAGAAGCAAGATAATGATTTATCTTGCTTTTTTTGTTTAATCATTATAATAAGGAAGCCACGAAGCCACGAAATTTTATAGAGCTTCACAAAATAAATTTCGAAATTTCCCATCTACCTATTGGGGAGATGGGAAAGGTGATTTAGCAAAGGGGAGGGGTAAAGATAGGCCCCATAGAAATGCTGGAAGAAGAGAGTAATCAAGTCTGATGTTAAAAAAGAAATTCAAGGAACTTGAGAGTTTTTTGTTGTCAGAGATAAAGTCTCATTATGGTGAAAGACTCATTTCTGTTGTTGTCTTCGGTTCAGTTGGCCGGGATACCCAAACATTTGAATCTGACATGGATCTATTAATCATCGCAGACGGGCTTCCTCGAGGAAGGATGAAGAGAATAGGAGAATTCGAACCGGTGGAGGAGAGGATAGAACCCCTTTTAAAATCCATTAAAGAAAAAGATGGAATTAATACCTATATCTCTGCCGTGATTAAAAGTCCTGAAGAGGCCGAAAAAGGTAGTCCTCTTTTTCTGGATATGGTGGAGGATGCCAGAATCCTTTTTGACAGAAATGGTTTTTTTCAGGGAGTACTTGAAAGACTTAGGGGAAGGTTAAAAAAATTAGGTTCAAAAAGGATCTGGAGAGGCAATGCCTGGTACTGGGATCTTAAACCCGATTATAAGCCAGGAGAGATATTCGAAATATGACAAACGATAATCTGGCCAAAAGTTATTTCATCAAAGCAGAGAAACGGCTAAAAATACTTGATATCCTCTTAAATGAGGAGGATTACTCAGATGTGGTAAGAGAAGCTCAGGAGATTGTTGAACTCTCCCTAAAGGGGATGCTTAGATTTGTTGGAGTAGAGCCTCCTAAATATCATGATGTTGGGCCACTCATCGTTGAACATAAGGAAAGATTCAAAGGCATCTCTTCTGAAGAGATTATGAAGATAGCCCAGATTTCCAGGAAGCTGAGAAAAGAAAGGGAACTGGCGTTCTATGGCGATATCGATTTCATCCCTACAGAGGAATACACCCTCGATGATGCCAATGAAGCCATCGAAGGTGCTCGCTTTGTGGTCAAGATAGCTCAAAGGTCGATCCATAAATAGATGGGATAAGAAAAAACTCCAAAGGTTCGGCTGACGAGACTCAATATTGAAGCTCATTTACGGGTTAAGAAGCTCGTATCGAAGTTCGGTAACGGTGGCGTGTAAACCCCATTAGAAATTCTAGCGGGGCATTATTTCTAACGGGGTAAAGAATTAAAAGACGATAAACGTAACCTTCTATCAACGATACGGGCCTCCCTGCCTGCGGTAGGCAGGGTTACCATAACCCCAAAACAGGATCATACGCATGACCGAATTAAACATAGGAGAAATTAAGAACAGGCTGGCTCCTCTATTCGATGAGGAAGGTTTACGGCTCGTTTTGATTTTTGGGTCTGTTGCTTCGGGGAAAGAATGCCAAGAAAGCGATATTGACCTTGGTTTCTTATTTGATAGACCCATTGATATATATGCTCTTACTAATGGAGTGATTCGGCTTTTAAGAACGGATAGAGTGGACGTGATTGATTTAAGTCGCGCAAGCCCCCTTTTGAAACATTCGGTTATCCGGACGGGCAAAGCGCTCTTTGAAAAAACACCGGGTCTGTTCAATATCTTTCAATCTCTAACATTCCGAATTTATGTTGATGCAAAAAAATTGCTTGATGCTCAGGAAAAGGCAATTCATAATTTTCTTGAAGAAAGAGGGCTTGGATGAGTCCCATCGAAGTCGAAATTGTCCGAAGGAAGCTTGCTGTTATTATAGAAAATCTTAAGACTCTTGAACCGATTAAGGGCATGAAACCGGAAGAATATCTTCAAGATGTTTACAAAAGAAAAGCAACTGAGAGACTTTTACAAGAATTGATCGAAGCAGCCATTGATATCAATATACACCTGATTGTTGAGGCAGGCCATACCGTTCCGGATGATTATTACGAAAGTTTTATAAGACCAGGGGAACTTAAAATCATTTCATTAGACCTTTCGCAAAAACTTGCGCCCTCAGCAGGTCTCAGAAACAGACTGGTCCATGAATATGATCGGCTTGACCATTCAATGGTGCTCAAGGCTGTGAATATGGCCGAAGAACTATTTCCACAATATATCAAAGCGATTAATGATTATCTTTCAAAGGAAATGTGATCTTAAAAGTCATTTGTTAATCGGTGACGGTGCTCTTACCGAAATTGGGTAAAAGTGACGTAGAAGGAATTAAAAGTCGATAAACGTTAACTTTTCTTAACGATATGGGCCCTGAACCTAGCATGGTACAGGGCGGGCCTTCCTGCCTGCGGTAGGCAGGGTAACCCTAACCTTTAAATACTATGGACCTTTCAATCATCATCCCGATGTTTAATGAAGCTGAGAATGCGGAGCATACTCTTGCCAGGGTTAAAGAATCGCTGGCTTCTTTTCAGGGAGATTACGAAATCATTGCGGTCAATGATGGTAGCACTGACAATACCTCGGAGGTCTTGCAGGAGATTGCTACCTTGAATAAAAAAATAAAGGTCGTTTCATATCCGAGAAATATCGGCAGGGGAATGGCATTAAGGAGAGGATTTCAGGAATCAAATGGAAAACTTGTTGTATCAATCGATGCCGACCTCAGTTACGATCCCCATTATATACTGGAGCTTATCAAAACACTTGGAGCTGATCCGGATGTCGATTTCGTCCTCGCCTCTCCATATATGCCAGGGGGAGGGGTTAAGAATGTTCCATTTCTTCGATTATGCATCAGCAAATTAGGGAACAAAATCCTTCGATTTGCAATGCCCAATCGTATTTATACCTCCACAGGGATATTCCGGGCATATCGAAGGAAGGTCCTCGATTCCCTCGAACTTGAATCCGACGGAAAAGAGATTCATCTTGAAATCCTGTCAAAAGCGATTGCACTCGGGTTCAGAGTGAAAGAGGTTCCTGCTCTTTTGACAGGAAGAAAAAAAGGAAGGTCAAAATTTAAATTCAGAAAGACAGCTCTCTCCCACCTTATCTTTTCTGCCTTTGAAAAACCGATGATGATATTCGGTTTGATTGGTTTTTTGACTCTTGGAATAGGTCTGCTAATCGGAGCCTATGTTGTCTACTTAAGATTTTCAGGAGACTTAACCCCAGGAAGGCCTTTAATTACCTTCGCTATTTTATTGATTTTAGGAGGGATCCAAATCCTATCCTTTGGTTTTATAGCTCTTCAAATCGTTTCGCTACGTAAAGAAATATTACGGATTCAGAAAGAAAATCTGGAATTAAGAAACGAGATAAGAAAGCCAGGAAACCAGGAAAGGAATTAGGAAAAGAAATTATAAGAAAACCATGAACACAGAAAAAAGATTAGGAGAAGAGATAATAAAGAAGCCATGAATTCAGGAAAAGGATTAGAATATGAGCAATTAACTGAGATAATAATCGGATGTGCTATTGAGGTTCATAAGAAACTGGGTCCTGGATTCTTGGAGTCGATTTATGAAAATGCCTTTGTTATCGAATTGCATAAGCAAAATCTACAGGTTGAAAAACAGCGAGAAGTTGTCATTAAATACGATGGTGTAGAAGTCGGGAGACATAGGCTCGATCTCATCGTGGATGATACCATTGTAGTAGAGTTGAAAGCTGTAAAAAATATAGAGGACATCCATTTTGCTATTGTTAAATCCTATCTGAAAGCATTAGGCAAAGAGCATGGTTTACTCATAAATTTTTCCAAACCTGTTTTGGAGGTAAAAAGGGTTATTCACAAATAAATTCCTGTATTCCTGGCTTCCTTATTATAAGGAATGCAGGAAACCATGAAAAAAGCATTTTGAATTCTCCTGTATTCTTGGCTTCCTTATTATGAGATCAATTCTCCTTATCACTAATGCTTATCCCGACTTCGATTCCTCCTACCGAGGCATTTTCATAAAAAAAATGGCCACCCTGCTAAAAAGGGAAGGGTATCAAATTTCAGTTGTGACCCCTAAAATTTATAGAAAAAGTCCTTATTTCGAAGACCAGGAGGGTATCAAGGTCTACCGTTTCCCTTTCTTTGCAAGAAATAAACTCCTGATCGAATATGGAAGGATCCCGTACCTACGAATGATTCTATATTTTATTTCGGGGTTCTTTCTAACGCTTTATGTCTTGTTCAGTCATCGGTGCAGATTAATCCATGCTCACTGGGCCATTCCGACAGGGCTAATTGGTATATTGGCCGGAACTCTTTCTAAAAAACCTGTTGTCGTAACCATCCATGGTTCTGATTTTCGAATGGCCATGGAGGGATCCGTCCTCCTCAAAAAGCTTTTCATCTATGTATGTAAGAAAGCAAGGCATGTCAACTGTGTTTCTGGGGCGCAGAAGAAAGAGATTGAGGAATTGGGGATCGCGGGTAAGAAAATATCAATCATTCCGATGGGGGTAGAGACAGGCTTTAGAGAAGCAGGTCGGAGACTCAAGAGAATTGATCAAGATCAATCTATGAACGTCATCAGCAATCGAAACCTTTTACCCATTTATAATGTTTCACAGTTGATTCAAGCCATCCCTTTAATACTGAAGGAAGAACCGGAAACTCGATTTTTCATCGCAGGCAATGGCCCTGAGAGGGAGAAATTAGAAAAAGAAGCAAAGGAATTGAATGTCGAGAAATCTGTTCAATTCCTGGGCTCTGTTCCTCACGAGGAAATGCCTGATCTGCTGACGAAAGCAGATATTTATATTTCCACATCCTTATATGATGGAACATCGGTTTCGTTACTCGAGGCGATGGCCTCAGGAGCCTTCCCTGTTGTCACAGATATTGCCCCGAATCGAGAGTGGATAGAGAATGGGAGGAATGGGTTTTTGTTTCCTGCTCACGATGAGTTTCTATTGGCAAAAAGAATTCTTGATGCCATCCATGACAAAGAATTGCTGGAGAGGGGTCGGAAATGGAACCAGTCTATAGTTGAAGAAAGAGCTCTCTGGTCGATATGCATTGAAAAAATAAAAGAGATTTATGAAGACCAACTTTCAAAAAAATAGGCAGAGGGCATAGGGCATGGAGCAAAGGGTTCTCTTTTTAACCCGTTAGAACTAATGCCCCGATGCTCTGCGGCGGGGTTTAATGCCCCGCTGGAATTTCTAACAGGGTTTACCCGACCTTGATCCCTAATATATGAGATTTTTTTAAGGTAAGTGGAGGCAAATTGGTATACGAGGATATTTTTAAGGCATTATATGAGGAAGAGGTAAGGTACCTTATTGTAGGGAGTATGGCTGTTAATCTTTAAGGCTATGCCCGAATGACTGTTGATTTAGACATCATGGTTAATCTTGATGAAGGAAATCTCGAGAAGCTTATAAAGGCAATGGAAAAGCTGAATTATCAACCGAGAGTTCCTGTGAAACCAATTGACTTCGCATCCAGTGAAAAACGGGAGGAATGGGTCAAAGAAAAAAGTGCGGTTGTCTTCACATTTATTGACCTTTCTGATCCAATAAAACATATTGATATTTTTTTAAGAAACCCTGTCGATTTTGAGAAAGCCTATCAATCAAGAACCACAATTCACTTAAAGGGTATCCCAATAAGCCTTGTTTCCATTGATGATCTTATCGAATTAAAGAGATTGTCAGGCAGACCAAGGGATCTTGAAGATATCCATCATCTCAATATGATTAAGGAACTAAAAAAGAATGCCCATGGACATTAAAGAACTTTATAAATATGCCTACCTTAAAAAACCATTAAATGAACAATTTCAGAGCCCTGCTGAAGTCCCGTTTGAATTTTTGTTAGAATGGTTTAAAGATACCTTTGATTATCAGAGGATACATTCTGAAGAAGAGATGAATGATTTTATTAATTTAAAACCCGAAGATATTCTCAATTGGCTTGAAGGGGCTGTCCGTCTGACCTGGGAGGCAAAAAAGAGCATGTATCTTAAAGAGTGACAATAATTTGCCCTTGGAATTAACGAATGAATTAGATGGAAATAATGGAAAATAAGGGGTTTTCTTATACCCTATCCAGGGAACAAATAAATGAATATTGTTCATGGCCGGTGGAACGACGTTTGAAATGGCTTTTTATGGCCAATAAGCTCAGGAGAGATCTTCCAAAGAAAATTATAGAGATTCAAGAGGCTTTTAGGAAAGGTAGAGTCTGAAATATAACCTCAGTTTCCTGGCTTCCTTATTATAAGGAATGCAGGAAAGCATGAAAAATACACTATTAAGGATTTATAAACAGAAAGATAAAAAATGAGAACCAATGCGAATACTTTACATCACGCTTGAAGATTTGTCACTACATAAAGGGTCGGTCACCCATGTTAAAGAAATTGTCGCTGGTCTGCGAAAGCAAGGCCATCAGGTCGGATTGATCGGACGCCCCTGGAATTCTATTGCTTTCTCATCTTTATTTCTTTTGATTTCCCTTTTCGGAAAACTCCCCCAATATGATGTTATTTATGCCCGGGATTATCATACCGTAATTATTGCCCTTATACCTCGTCTTATCTTTAGAAAAAAGCTGGTTTTTGAGATAAATGGGATCGCCAACGAAGAACAAAAGTTAAAGAGACATTCTTACTTGAACCGTTTGCTTGTTTTTATTATTAAAAAAGCCGAAGGATTGGCTACAAAATATTCTGAAAAGATTATTTCGGTAACCCCTCGTATAGCAACGTATCTTAACAAAGATTTCAAATGCCCACTAGAAAAAGTGGTGGTTATCGGAAATGGGGTGGACATTAAGAGATTTTATCCAGTAAGCGATCAGAATTTACTTGGAAAGTGGAGAGATAGATGGGGTATTGGAAAAGAAGATATGGTCGTTGTTTTTGTTGGGAATTTAGCAAGATGGCAAGGGGTTGAAACTTTTATTGAAAGTGGATTCAAACTTTTTCAAAAAAATGAAAGGTTGAAATTTCTTATCGTTGGAAACGGCCCACTTAAAGAGAATTTGATGAAGAAAGTTTCGGAATCACAATGGAAACAAAGGTTTATATTTACGGGAATGGTGAATTATGAAGAGATTCCTTTTCTTATAAATATCGCTAATATTTGTGTTGCTCCATTTATATCCAAAAGAAACCAAAAGACTGGAGTCTCCCCGCTTAAAATCTTCGAATATATGGCATGTGGAAAACCGGTGGTGGCGTCGAGGATTCAAGGTTTAGAGTTCATCGAAGAGGAGGGAGTAGGATGCCTTATAGAACCTGAGGATGTGGAAAGCCTCAAAAAAGCGCTCTATGACCTCATCAAAGAACCCAAGGAGAGAATAAGGATGGGACAAAAGGGCTCTCAGATAGCCCGTGAAAATTTTAGTTGGGAATCGAGGGTAATTGAGATTGAAAAAGTGTTAAAAGAGTTGGCATAAAGATTGCTATTTAAAGTTGTATGAATACAAGGCACTATGGAGTCTATTTTTCATTAAATTTAATTATTTCTTTAACTTAACCCATATATTTTTTTGATTAAAGTGTTCATGGCATGAACAATTTTGGCTTATAAGTGGACAAATTTTGGCCATTCACCATTTTATATAGTGTGGATTCACCATGACAAGTCTTGACCTATTCAAACCCCCTCAAGAGATAAGGGAGTTAAATCTGCTCCAGGAGCTGGAAAAAAACCCAGTTGTTTCGCAACGGGAATTATCTAACAAATTCGGAATTGCCTTAGGAGTTACCAATGCCTGTCTAAAGCGTATGGCCCGAAGGGGATGGATTCGGGTGACCGCCGGGCTAACTCATCGAAGAATTGGATATTATCTAACCCCCAAGGGCTTTGCAGAAAAAGCCAAGCTGACGGTCCATCTCATCTCCTGGACAATGCAACATTACTCCGTGTTAAAAGATCTTATCAGCAAAGGGCTTTTAGAGATGCAAAACGATGGAGTAGAACGGGTCGTCTTTTATGGAGTGAGTGACGAGATGGAGATTGCTTACGTGACCCTTCAGGGTGTGAACCTTAAACTCGTCGGGATCGTTGAGGATGAGGACAAAATAAATCGCAAAGAGGTTTTTGGCTTTGAGTTGAAGGATATTCGTGAGATCGAAATGTTAAGGCCGGATGCCGTCCTGATTACTTCTCTCGCAAATCAGGCTGAGAGAACAGAAAAATTAGCCAATTTAATCGATGTGGAACGGGTTCGCATATGGAGTATTCCCATTTTTTAACCCCTGAAATCGTAATTGAACCGTCAAAAGGATGGGTTTCGCTGAAACTGGGGGAGCTATGGCAATACCGCGAGTTGTTGTTCTTCCTCATCTGGCGAGACGTGAAGGTGCGCTATAAACAAGCTGTCCTGGGCATTACCTGGGCGATCATCCAGCCTCTGGTCACGATGGTGATTTTTAGCGTGATCTTCGGCCAGTTGGCAAAGCTTCCTTCGGAGGGCATTCCTTACCCAGTTTTCTGTTATGTGGCTCTGCTTCCCTGGCAACTCTTTTCAGGGGCGCTGACCCGCTGCGGTACATCGCTTGTTGGAAATGCCAACTTGTTGACTAAGGTTTACTTCCCGCGGCTTATCATTCCGCTTTCTGCGACTCTAAGCGGCTTGGTGGACTTTGCCATTTCATTTATCGTCCTGTTGGGACTGATGCTCTATTACCGTATGTTCCCCACTTGGGCTGTTCTGTGGTTGCCGCTGCTGGTCATCTTTACCTTGGTGGCGGCCCTGTCTGTTGGATTGTGGCTATCAGCGCTCAATGTCCAGTACCGGGATGTTCAGTATATTATCCCCTTTCTCATTCAGGCCTGGATGTTCGCTTCCCCGATTGTTTACTCGGCTGAATTGATCCCCTCAGGTCCGTGGCGGATTGTATATGGACTGAACCCATTAACCGGAGTGATACAAGGCTTCCGTTGGATTCTTCTTGGGACCCGTCCTCCCCATGAGTGGATGATTGTCTCGGCAGGAGTAGTGGTGATATTGATAGTCACAGGACTGTATTATTTCAGACGAATGGAAAAGAGTTTTGCAGATGTGGTTTAACCATGGGTGAGCTTGCCATTCAAGTTGAGCGGTTGGGTAAGAAATACCGAATTGAAACCCCTCAAGTACCCTATAGAACACTCAGAGATGGGGTCATGGGGGTGCTCACCCGCTCGCTGCGTCGTTTTCGAAATTCGACCTCCCCAAAGCAGAATTCGGAAATCCTATGGGCCCTCAAGGACGTGTCGTTTGAAATCAAGCACGGTGAGGTCCTGGGCATTATTGGCCGAAATGGAGCAGGAAAGACCACGCTCCTCAAGATTCTTTCTCATATTACAGAGCCAACTGAAGGCCGAGCAATCCTTCATGGAAGGGTCGGTTCCCTTCTGGAGGTGGGAACGGGTTTTCATCCTGAGCTTACGGGACGGGAGAACATCCTCTTGAACGGTGCCATTCTCGGTATGAAACGGGAAGAAATTAAGAAGAGATTCGATGAAATTGTGGCTTTCGCCGAAGTTGAGAAATTTGTCGATACTCCGGTTAAACGTTACTCGAGCGGAATGTATTTACGGTTGGCTTTCGCTGTTGCAGCCCATATGGAACAAGAAATCCTCCTAGTAGATGAGGTTCTGGCAGTGGGCGATGCGGTCTTCCAGAAGAAGTGCCTGTGGAAGATGGGTGAAGTATCGAAAGTGGGAAGGACCGTGTTATTTGTCAGCCACAATATGGCTGCCGTAAAGAGCTTATGCAGGCGAGCGATCTGGCTCGATCAAGGACAGATGATTAAATTCGATGACGCCAACAGCGTCGTCCCAGAGTATTTGCAGCGCGGGGTGCAGTTTTCCTATGAAGAAAGATGGAATGATCCTTCGAAGGCTCCTGGAAATGAGATGGTCAGGCTCCGCCGAGCTTCCATTCAGCCTTTAAACCATGGTCAAGCGATTGCAATCACCGTCGACACCCCCATTCAACTAGTTTTTGAATTTTGGAATTTTCTCTCTGGGGCCGTTCTAAACTTCACCATGCATCTTTTTACGCTCGAAGGTGAATATGTCATGGTGGTTGGTTCTGACGCGAAAACACGCCGTACCGGATTGGTGAGAGGGACCGTAGTCATCCCCGGGAATATGCTGAATGACAAAACTTACACTGTCTCTCTCCAGATCGTAAAAGATACATCGATTACATTATATCAACATCCCGAAATTCTTGTCTTCGAAGTTCATGATTCCGTGCGCCCTGGGAGTTGGTTTGGAAAATGGCCCGGGATCATCCGGCCGAAACTGGAGTGGGTAACGGAAGACATAACGGAAGGATAACGATTGACTATGGCCATCAGTGAGGGATCGAGTTTTACCGCTGCTTTGGTGCAGGAACTATTGAAAAGCTTAAAGAACGCCTACGGTGAGGATAATTGGGATTCCTTCAGGTTTGGCCCCTACCCATCCTCCCGTGGAGAAATGCTCGTTGCCTATTTGAACAAGTTTCTGGCCCGGAAAAAGGCGGCTCTCATCCCGATGAATGGGGATAGCTATCTCAGTTGCTTCAAGAGCATGGAAGACATGATGGATGGGTTCTCTGCGACCTATTCCCAATTGGAGGATCTTCCTTCGAAATCCTTGTTCATCGACATCCTCGCCTATCGCATTTTGGGTTGCAGAAAGGTGAAGCTTCCATTAGGTAGGGATGGGGATTGGTTTAAGAAAAGATCTTTTGCTCATTCTCTGATCAAAGAGGGTGAGACGATTAAGTTAGAATTCAATCATTGGGTCCTGAACTGTTTTGAACTGAATCCAATTGGGTTTCCGATTAAAATGTTTTCAACTCCTGACGGAATTTTGCTCACCTTCATCCTTCGCCAGTACGAGTACCAGAGAAGAGAGCCGGAAATTCGTGTTCAACGAGGGGACTATGTGATTGACGCTGGAGGAGGTTGGGGAGATACGGCTTTATACTTCGCATGCAAGGTTGAAGGGGAGGGACGAGTCTATACGTTTGAGTTCATACCAGGTAATGTTGAGATTATGAAAAGGAATCTGAAGCTAAACCCACGGTTAACTGAGAGAATTGATGTGGTTGAGCATCCACTGTGGGAAAAGTCTGATGTCGCGTTATTTGGTCAGGATAACGGCCCGGGTAGCGCCGTCAGGGAGACTCCAATAGGTACCTCTGATCTTCAGATCTCTGCCCTCTCCATTGATGACTTTGTCAAATTGAACGAGGTCCCGAAAGTGGATTTCATCAAGATGGACGTTGAAGGGGCGGAGCTTTCTGCCCTTAAGGGAGCCCTTGCGACGATCAGAAAATATAGACCGAATTTGGCAATTGCGGTATATCACAAACTAAATGATCTTGTCCAAATCCCCTGGTTCTTATCTTCCCTCAACTTGGGGTATAAGTTCTATCTCGATCACTTCACGATTCATTCGGAGGAGACGGTTCTGTTCTGCACGGCTGATTGAGATAGCAGATTCCAAGGAGAAGCTTTTATGATAAGGAAAAAATGTTCAGTGCTTTTTGTTGGCAAGGAGAACGACGCGCACGTAATTAGGGCCCTAGACTTTTGTCAAGGCAGTTTCACGGAAGTTACAGCCTTCGTCGGGAAATGGCCCGGTGTTGTCCGGCCTCATTTGACATGGGACACAGAATTTATCGGACCGGATGATTTTCCTGAGAGGATGAGAGAAACAGGAGAACCATCATTTTAAATCTGCCGGGAAACGTAGGCTCTGCAACACGAGGGGAGAGTCAATGAAGATGATGAACCTCCTTAAAAAGACGTTCCACTCTTATATGGAAAGGTGAGATTCGTGAAGAAGGATGTTGTGATCATTGGGGCTGGGGGATTTGCTAGAGAAGTTTTGGATGTACTTGAGGCTTGTAACCAAAAAACACCTTCTTATAATATCCTGGGATATATCGTCGATGTCCAGTACGGTGTGCAGGGTACGATGGTCAATGACAGACCCATTCTCGGTCATTTTGACTGGCTCCGTAAACGCGCTCACGATGTCTTCGCCATAGGTGGGGTAGGCACTCCCCCTCTTCGAAGGCGTTTGGTTCTCCGAGCTAAAGAGGCCGGGTGCAGATTTTGCACGATCGTCCATCCGACTGCTGTGATGACGCGGTGGATAGAAATGGGAGAAGGGGTTGTCATCACAGCCGGTTGTATACTGACCAATCGTATCCGTTTAGCCAATCATGTTCATGTCAACCTGGGTTGCACCATTGGTCATGATGGCATTATTGAGGAGTATGTGACCTTGGCGCCTGGCGTGCATGTCTCCGGAGGAGTTACCCTTGAAGAGGGATCCTATATCGGAACTGGAGCGAATCTTCTGGAAGGTATACGGATCGGTGCATGGTCAATTATCGGAGCGGGGAGTACGATTGTGAAAGATGTTCCCCCTAACACGACTGTAGTGGGGGTGCCAGGCAAAGTCATCAAACAAAGAAACGTGGGATGGCACCTGGAATAAAATCCAGATGTTCAGTAATTTAATGAGGGGAACGTGACACTCATGCTGACGAAATTCTTGGATTATGTGAGGTCGTTTAGCATCGCAAGAGCCCTGATGGCAGCGATTGATCTGGACCTGTTCCGCCATTTGGAGAAGGGGCCGATGAGCCGTAAGGTCCTCAAACAGCGATTGGCTATTGTGGACGGGCCCATTGCCGATGCTTTCTTTGATGTATTGATCTCGTTTGAGATCCTTTTGGAAGAGAATGGGCAACTGAGCTTGCTTCCTTTGGCTCAATCCGTGCTACCCGTATACGGGAGCATAAGAAGTTGGAATACGGAGATGCAGCTTTTTTACGAAACTCTGAACGATTTGACTGCCTTATTAAAGACGGGAAATTATCAAGATTCCAAGCTGTCTGGTTACTGGTCCTACAAGAAATCTCGTTCCTCCAAATCGATACAGGTTTCTGATGTAAGAGATTACTCATCTACCATGGATGTTTCCCAGATTCAGTTGAGTAGAGCGATTTTGGAGAACTATGATTTTGGGCCCCATCAACACGTGATTGATTTTGGGGGCGGGTACGGCCGCTTGGCAATCAATTTGGCTCAAAGATTTTCCCATCTAAGGATCACCATTGCAGACTTACCAGCTGTGTGTGAGGGGACACAAGCATCTGTTCGCGCGCTAAATTTGGAGGACAGAATCCAGTGCCTACCGGTCGATTTCTTTACCGATGACTTACCGAACAATGTGGCGGACCTCCTGCTTTTTGTTCGCGTCCTGCACGATTGGAACGACGATGAGGCCATGCTGCTGATCGCTAAAACCCAGGCCTGTCTGCGAAAGCCCGGAGTAGTGTTGATTGTTGAGCCAATGGCAGAGGAGAGTGTATTACCTAATCGAAGCTCTACGCCCTCTTCCCTCATGGTCACGCTCCTTGGAGGCAAACGTCGCACCGTTCCGGAATACATAAAGTTTTTGGGTCTCGCAGGCTACGCCGAAATTACATCGCAAGATTGCGGATTATCTATGTATAGGATGGTTAGGGGTTCTATTTGAAGTAGTGTTCGAGAGAGGGTGAGCCAAAGAGATGAAACACCACTTGTCAGATTTGGCCGTTTTCGGAGGAAAGCCGACATTTCAGGAAAAACTTCACGTCGGTCGTCCAAATATTGGTGATCGCCAACGGTTGCTGGATCGGATCAACGAGATGTTGGACCGTAAGTGGTTTTCCAATGCAGGACCATTTGTGAAAGAATTCGAGAACCGCGTGGCGCACTTTCTAAACATCAAGCATTGTATCGCCATGTGCAACGGAACTGTCGCCTTGGAAATTGCCATCCGGGCGCTGGAATTGAAGGGTGAGGTAATCGTTCCGTCTTTTACGTTCATTGCCACGGCTCACGCGTTGCAGTGGCAAGAAATCACCCCGGTCTTTTGCGACGTGGACCCGAAGACCCACAACATCGATCCTTTTTGCCTTCGTCGGCTGATCACTCCCCGTACTACAGGCATCATCGGTGTCCATGTTTGGGGACGGGCATGTGATGTTGAGGCTTTAACTAAGTTGTCCGAACAGCACCACCTGAGACTGCTTTTCGATGCCTCTCATGCCTTTGGATGCTCGTACAAGGGGAAAAGGATTGGGAATTTCGGGAATGCAGAGGTTTTCAGTTTCCACGCAACGAAATTCTTGAATGCGTTCGAAGGCGGCGCAGTTGCCACAAACGACGATGAACTTGCCTCAAAAATCCGTTTGATGAAAAATTTTGGTTTTGCTGGATACGACAACGTCATTTACATCGGGACGAATGGCAAAATGAGCGAAGTCGCCGCAGCCATGGGGCTGACGGGACTTGAGAGTGTGGTGGAGTTTGTCAATGTAAACCGACGGAATTATGAAACCTATCGGGGGGAGTTAAATGGGTTGCCTGGCGTCAATATGGTGGTTTACGATGAAACGGTGGAAAACAACTATCAACATATTGTGTTGGAGATCAATGAATCTCAAACCCACATCACGCGTGACGAGTTGGTAGAGGTGCTTCATGCTGAAAATGTTCTAGCACGTCGTTATTTTTACCCCGGTTGCCACCGGATGGAACCTTATCGTTCTTATTTTCCCAATGCTGTCCTTCTATTGCCAGAGACTGAAAAGTTGACTGAACGAGTCCTGGTTTTGCCTACGGGTACCGCAATCAACCCGGAGGACATTCGAAAGATCTGCCAGATCATACGACTTGTCACGGAAAACGGTAGAGAGGTAAGAGAAAGAATCCATAAAAGGAGAATGGGATGAAGGTGAGCGTTTGCATGATAACTTACAACCATGAGGCTTATATTGCCCAGGCTATCGAAAGCGTCATGATGCAGGAGACAAATTTTGGTTACGAGCTCGTCATTGGCGAAGATTACTCAACAGACCGAACCCGAGAGATCTGTATGGAGTATGGAAAGAAATATCCCAACAAGATTCGGTTGATCCTGAATGAAAGGAATCTCGGGCCCAAGGCAAATTTCATCCGAACTTGGTCCATGTGTAATTGCCAATATATTGCCATTTTGGAGGGGGATGATTATTGGGTTGCCTTCGGGAAACTGCAAAAGCAGGTAGATTTTCTTGATTCCCATCCTGAGTATTTGATCTGTTTCACCCGTACGATTTGTTTCGATGAAGACACGAAAAAGGGCGTGTATTTCCTGCCTCCAGAAAAGTACCAGAAAGAAGCGCTGACGATTGAGGAGTTGCTTCAATGCAATTTCATCCCGAATTGTTCCGTGATGTATCGGAAAGGTTTGTTCAAAGAGTTTCCAAACTGGTATTCGTCGATCGAAATCGGAGACTGGCCAATTCATCTCATGAATGCCGAACACGGCAAGATCGGCTATTTGGATGAGGTCATGGCCACCTATCGGATTCATTCTAGGAGTTATTCTGCAAGTAAGACTCTGATCGATAAATTACTCATGACGATCGAAGTCTATGAACTGATCAATCCATACTTGGATTTCAAGTATACATCCTTAATTAATGAGCTGAAGGCAGGGATCTATCAGACCCTGGCGCAACTCCATTATGACAAGGGGGAGTTGGCAGGGGCGAGACATTACACGCTGAAGAGCCTGAGAAGCCTTCCGATGCGAAAATATCCATTGAGGCAAGATCTTCTGAGAGGGTCAGTGAGGATCTTTCTAAAATCGTTAATAATTAGAACGGTGGGACGCCGTTTCTTTCGGTGTTCGAGAGAAAAGCCGATAGCGAATGGTTGAGGTGGAGCAAGAAGGAGTCGTCTGTGAAGGTGGGAATGAGAAGTCCCGTCTATCTTCAAGGTACGAAGCACAGTTCACCTTTAAAAGTCAACGAAGCTGAGAGGCAATACCAATGCGCTTCAGGATGTGTCTTTCCGGTAATAGGTGAAATCCCTCGTTTTGTTGCGATGCAGAATTATGCCGATCCATTTGGGTTACAGTGGAATAGGTTTCGTTCAGATCAACTGGATTCTTACACAGGTCTGAGTATATCGAGGGGCTGGCTTACGCGGCTCATGGGCGGGACATTAGATCATCTTAAAGGGAAGATAGTTCTCGAAGCAGGATGTGGGGCGGGCCGCTTTACCGAGGGCCAGGAAGCCTGATCTGTAGGACAGAAATACACTAAGGTCACGACAAGGTACACTGGATATGTGTGGCATTTGTGGTGTATGGGGCAATGTCCCTAATGAATCGGTGGAAGCCATGGTACACGCCATGAGGCATCGCGGTCCGGACGATCGTGGTGTGTATCGTGACAGCTGTGTCGCGCTGGGCGTGACGCGTCTGGCCGTCGTGGACGTGAGCCAAGCCGGACATCAGCCGATGCAGAACCCGGACGGAAAGGTTTGGATTGCCTACAATGGAGAGGTATACAATTTTCAGAGGGAACGAAAAATTCTTGAGGCGAAGGGCTATCCGTTCCTGTCGTCCTCGGATACCGAAGTGGTTCTGCGCATGTATGAGTGCTATGGGGATGATTTCCTTTTGAAGTTACGTGGCATGTTTGCACTGGCAATCTATGATAAGCGCCGCGGACCTGGCCACGAGCGCCTCCTACTCGCGCGGGATCAATTGGGAATTAAACCTCTTTTATTCGCCTGGACAGGCGGTACGTTGATCTTTGCCTCGGAGATAAAAGCATTGTTGGCGAGCGGTCTGATCCGCCCCAGGATCGACCCAGTCGCTCTTCGACTGTTGCTCACCTTCGGGTCGGTTTACCAGCCCCGTACAATGTTGGAAGGGGTGAGAATGTTGCTTCCAGGTCATCGTCTGATCATTGAGCGAGACCGAGAACACTCGGAGCGGTACTGGTTCCTTGAAGTTAACCGTCACGCCCATTTGCGGAAACAGCCCTACGAAGGCATGGCAGAGGAAATGGCCAGAGTCCTCAAAGAATCGGTCCAACTCCAATTGGTGAGCGACGTACCCTTGGGTGCTTTTCTGAGCGGGGGTGTCGATTCATCGATCTTAGTGGCCCTTATGGCAGGCGCGATGGGCCATCGGGTCAAGACTTTTTCCGTCGGATTTGAGCAAGAAGGGGCTGAGATCGATGAGAGCCAAGATGCCGAGCGGATGGCCGATTTTCTGGAGACAGATCACACGCGTGTCCTCGTGAAAGGCGTGGATGTACGGGACCGCATCCGCGACATAGCAAAGGCTCTTGACCAACCCTCTGTAGACGGGGTGAACAGTTATTTTGTGTCATGGGCAGCCCGACAAGGAGTGACCGTAGCGATCTCAGGGACAGGTGGGGATGAACTGTTTGCTGGCTATCCCTGGTTTACCCATATGCTGATAGAACAACAACAGAACGAGAGACGGAGGATTGCAGCCCACTTTAAATCGATGGCCGCGAACTTCGCGCGCTCTTCCCTATGGGACCCCTTCATCTTCACAAGGGTTGGAGGGAAAGTTGAAAAAGTAAGAAGATGGAGCGGTTTCTTGTCCCGGTATTCCAGCCAGTACCAAATCTTTGACCCTTTGGCGGCGGCACGGCTTCTCGCTCCTGAGCTTCGAAAGCTATCGCAGGCCGGGCGGTCTGCCCATCACGATTTGATAGGTTTGGACGAGCTCGCTGGAGGGACGACGATTGAGAGGGTCACTGGGCTCTGCTTGAGAGGATACACCAATAACCAACTTTTGAGGGATATCGACGCTGTTTCCATGGCTCACTCCCTGGAGGTTAGGGTGCCCTATCTCGACGTGGATATGGTGGATATGGCTCTTTCTCTGCCGGATGAGACCAAACTTGGCAAGGTCGAGATGCTTTTTAACCCGGATCAAAAGACGTATCGGGAGACGGGGGCCAAGAAGATTCTGATCGACATCGGCCGACCGCTTCTCCCAAGGGACTTTGATCGACAGCCCAAGCGAGGGTTTGGTATGCCGTTCGAGGCGTGGCTGAAGGGACCGCTTCGAGACGTTTTCTTAGACAGCCTTTCGGAATCGAACCTCACAAGGAGAGGCCTGCTTGATGTCCAAAAAGTCTTGGATGTCCGAAAGCGGTTTTTGGAGGGGCATCTGAGTTGGGCTCAGCCCTGGACGTTAATGATGCTCGAGTTGTGGTGTCAGGAAGTATTGGATTCGCCCTATGGAAGAGGGTAAGCATTTTGTGAGCAGGACAAATGGGAATGTTATTTGACGATTTTAGACGGGACCCTTACCCTGGTAGACCAAAAATATTGTTCATTGGACTTTCTGAGAGCACCCACACCCACTCGTGGATCGATCTCCTGAATCAATCAGAGTTCAACGTACGACTGTTTGCTTTGCCGTCTGGCATGCCACCGGCGGATTGGGGGATTCGAACCTATGTGACTCAACTGACCAACCGAAAGCTCAATCCAAAGACGATGGTGGGTTTGTTCTCCTCTCGATGGATATGGAGATTCATGAAGCACCATGCTGCAAAATCGATATGGGGTGGAACTCAGGAACTTGTGGATCGCTGGTTAGTCAGGATTATTCGTCAATGGCAACCTGACATTATTCACGTCCTCGGCTTAGACCCTGCAGGATCTTTCTTTTTTCGTGTACGACAACGGTTTCACCTTGGCGGATTGGGAAGGTGGATTCTGCAATTACGAGGGGGTTCCGATTTGACGCTAAATCGGTTGAACCCCAAAATATCTCCCCACCTGGGTGAGGTGCTCCGTCACTGCGACCAGCTTCTCAGTGATAACGAGCAGAACTTCCGATACGCCCTTGAAATGGGAATGAAGAAGGAGCGGATTACCTCTCTCGGAACGGTGCCAGGAACAGGTGGAGTTCCAGTGAGCCTACTCGAAGAATCGTGGCGAGGCAATCCTTCGATGAGGCGGTTGATCGTCTGGCCGAAGGCTTACGATTCTCCTTGGTCCAAAGCTCTTCCTGTTTTTGAAGCGATTCGAATGGTCTGGGACCAGATCCAGCCTTGTCGCATTCACATGTTTGCCATGACTCCCGAGACAGAGATGTGGTTTTGGGCCCTTCCGGAGGCAATCCGGAACCACTGTGAAATCGAAGAGAGGATGCCAAGAGATAAGGTACTTGAGCAAATGGTTCGAGCCAGGGTGATGTTGGCTCCTTCTCTGGTCGATGGGACGCCGAATAGTATGTTTGAGGCGATGGCGGCGGGAGCTTTCCCAATCCTGTCTCCTCTGGAGTCGATAACGGCTTTGGTGAAAAACGAGCAAAACGTTCTTCTTGCCCGTAATCTTTATCCCGAAGAAATTGCTCACGCGTTATTTCGTGCGATGACCGATGATGCCCTGGTTGACAGGGCCGCGAAAAGGAACCTTGAACTCGTTGGGAAGATTGCTGATCGTGCAAAAATACGCCCCCGTGTGGTTGAATTCTATGAAAGGCTGGCGAAAGAGCGATAGAATGAATCTACTGCATGCTTCCAGTGGTAACGTCACTGGGCGATTTGTTGCACGAACGGACAAACAGGGTCGGGTTTGACCAGATGAAATGGCTCCATTTTGAGAGAATGGGAAAACTAAAAAGGTTTCTGCTGCAGAAATCGATTTATGTTACGGACAGGATAGCGCGCTATCTTTCCCCGATCCTGGCACCGGTCATCACTTATATGGCTAAAACAGGAGTGGGAACGGACCGGTGCCTTCGCTGGAGAGTTCTTCCCATGCCGGTGCACTTCTACTCTCCCGTCCCAGATTTAGCGGATTTAGAACATCGCAAGGTTTGGGATCGAAAGAGTCCTCTGGTGGGCATCGATTTTCGGCCGGATGCTCAAATTGAATTCCTTCTCGACCTCGGTCAAAGATTTGGACCCGAATGTAATTGGCCCTCGGAATCCCAAGCGGATGCCTCTCAGTTTTATACTGAAAACGAAACCTTTAGTTATGGATGTGCAGCTATTAGCCACTGCATCCTGAGGCATTTTAAACCTCGTCATGTCATTGAAGTCGGATCAGGAAACTCGTCCCTCGTTATTTCAAAAGCGTTGTCTCTGAATACGAAAGATTCGGCTGAGCCGATCGAGTACACCGCTGTGGATCCTTATCCACGTTCCATCGTGGAGAAGGGATTATCCGGGTTGACAAATATCATCAAGGAACCAGTGGAGCGGATGGAAACGGGCTTCTTTGATCGACTGTGCAAGAATGATGTGCTCTTCATCGATTCTGGGCACACGGTGCGCATTGGTGGGGATGTGAACTACCTCATTCTGGATGTTTTACCCCGACTCGCTTCAGGCGTAATCGTCCATTTTCACGACATTGGGCTGCCTTATGAATATCCAAAAGTCTATTCGACAAACCCGAAATTTCGGGTCTTTTGGACAGAAGCCTATCTGTTACAGGCGTTCCTTTGTTTCAACAGCCAATTTGAGATTCTCCTGGCCATGAGCTACATCATGACGGAACATCTGGACAAATTCCGCGCCGCTTTTCCGCTCTATGACCCCGTTCAACATCGAGCGAGCAGCGGGAGCTTCTGGATTCGCAGGAAATAGATTGAAGGTATGGAATTGGCAGAGTCTCACAGAATGAAATTCGCCTTGGTTTCTCATGTCCTTCCGCCATCGTGGTCAGGACAGGCAGTGGTTCTCCATCGCCTTCTCCGAGCCTTAGATCCTGACTGCTACTGCCTCGTCTCTCTACAGAGTTATGATCCTCAATCCTATAAAGGAGATATGTCCTCAAGGTTAAAGGCCCGCTATTACTGCCTTAACCCCGGGTTTCGGCTGGGAATACTTCAGAGGTTCGGCCTTTCAGGAATGCGGAATTGGCTCCAAACCTACCTGCGTGCCAGACAGATATTCCGGATTGTGAAGAAGGACCAGTCTGACGCCATCATTGCATGCACAGGTAACCTCTATGATTTGCCGGCGGCATATCTTGCCAGTCGATGGGCCGGGGTTCGGTATTTCGTATACCTCTTCGATGATTATTTTTATCAATGGCCTGGCCCTTTAGAGCGCTCTTTCGCTCAACGCTGGGAACGGATGTTGATCAAAGAGGCTGTCGGCGTCGTTGTTCCGAATGAGTTCCTATATGAGGAATACCGTGGCCGCTACGGGATCGAGCCGGTTGTGATCCACAATCCTTGTGAGGAATTAAGAAAGGTGTGGGAGGAAGAAGGTCCATGGCCCACAGACCCGTGGGAGATCAAGATTGTATACACCGGTGCTGTCTACCATGCCCATTATGACGCCTTCCACAATCTAATTGCGGCGATTCCGCAATTAAAAGGGCGAGAGATCAAATTGCATCTTTATACAGCACAGGAGCCTGCGGAGCTGCAACGAGCAAAAATCAACGGGCCCGTCGTGTACCACCCCCATTTGTCCCTGACCCAAATCGGTGACGTGCAGAGGCGAGCGGACATCCTTTTTCTGCCCCTGGCTTTTGTTTCTGCCATACCCGAAGTGATCAAGACATCTGCTCCGGGCAAAATGGGTGAGTATCTATCAAGCGGGCGACCAATTCTGGTGCATGCTCCGGCAGATTCCTTTCTGACCTGGTACTTTAAAAAGTATGAGTGCGGGGTTGTGGTGGAACAAAATAATCCCGTAGCATTAACCCAGGCAATTCAAGAGCTTCTTCGGAACGTTGCATTGCGGGAGACTCTGGCAAAGAATGCTCTTGACTGTGCCCGAAGAGATTTTAGCCCAGGCAAGGCGGGAACCGAGTTTCTAAGATTGTTTCAACCGATAAGGGAGGGGCAAAGTTGCGCATCCTCTTCGTAGCGATGTCAGATAGTATACACACAGCCCGGTGGATATCTCAAATCAACGGCCAAAACTGGGATATTCATCTCTTTCCAAGTAAAGATTATGGTGTAACGCACCCTGAGTTAAAGAATATGACGATCCATCACTCTATATACGGGAGGCAGAAGAACCCCGATCGATCGGTCAGCTTTCAGGGGATCCCGGTCATTTCGAGCCATGTTGCTTCTCTTGCAAGGCGGACGACGAGAGCCCTATCGCCACACTACCGGGCTCTCCAGTTAAAGCAGGTAATCGAGAATCTTCAGCCGGATATCATCCACTCCATGGAAATTCAAGCGGCAGGTTATCTGACTTTAGAGACCAAAAAACAATTTCAAGGGGAATTCCCGCCGTGGATCGTAACGAACTGGGGAAGCGACCTCTATCTGTTTGGCCGCCTTTCAGATCATGTCGAAAAGATCAAAGGCGTCTTGTCGGAATGCGATTACTATTCTTGCGAATGTCACCGCGATGTCGGTCTAGCCAAGCAGATGGGATTGAAAGGACAGGTTCTTCCAATCGTGCCCAATGGTGGCGGATTTGATCTGGAGAGAGTCCGGGGATGGAAACAACCGGAACCAATTTCAGCGCGAAGGTTGATTTTGCTGAAAGGTTACCAGGGGTGGGCAGGACGTGCCCTGGTGGGATTGAGAGCAATTGAACTCTGTGCAGACTCCTTGCAAGGATATCGCGTTGCCATCTATATGGCCAGCCCTGAAGTGAGAATCGCTGCCGAGTTGTTTTCGAAGAAGACGGGTATCCCCATGGAGCTGATTCCACACTGTTCCCATGAGGAGATGATGCGCCTGTATGGCCTGGCTCGTATCTATGTGGGGTTGAGTATTTCCGATGCGATCAGTACCTCCCTCCTTGAGGCCATTGTCATGGGTGCCTTTCCAATTCAGTCTTGCACCTCCTGTGCAGATGAGTGGATTGTGGACGGAGAGAGTGGCTTCATCGTGCCTCCTGAAGACCCGGAGCCTGTCTCGGCGGCGATCCGGAGGGCAATTTCTGACGATAACCTTGTCAATCGGGCAGCGGAGATCAATGGGAGAACGGCAGAAAGTCGCCTGGATGAGAACATTCTTCGGCCCCAGGTGATTGCAATGTATGAGAAGGTGGCTTCGGAGTCGAAAGCTAAACGCCAAAGGGGGAGTCACGCACGATGAGGATTTTGATCTTCGGCGGGGCAGGGATGCTGGGACATCGGCTCTGGATGAATCTGAATCAGGTTCACGAAACGTGGGTGACGGTGCGGGAGGATGTTTCGCAAGTTCCTGAGATACCGGAATTTCCGAGAGAATACATCCTACCCAATATTGATGTTCTCAAGGACGAACCTGTCAGATATGCTATCAACTCCGTTCATCCTGATTTGGTGATCAACTGTGTTGGGCTCGTCAAACAGTTGCCGCTGGTCAAAGATCCTCTCTCATCGATAGCACTCAATTCACTGTTGCCTCATCGTTTGGCTCTGATCTCGCGTGAAGTGGGAATCCGAATGATTCACTTCAGCACGGACTGCGTCTTTTCAGGAAAGAAAGGGGGCTACGTTGAAAGTGATGCGTCTGATGCTGAAGATCTGTACGGCCGCACCAAGTTTCTTGGGGAGGTTGCCTACCCCCATACCGTTACCCTGAGAACCTCCATCATCGGTCGGGAGTTGAAGACGCGACATGGGCTGATTGAGTGGTTCCTATCACAAGAAGGGACCATTCAGGGATACACGAGAGCGATCTACACCGGTTTTACAACGGATGAGCTTTCGCGGATTATTTTAAACCAGGTCATTCCTTCCACAAATCTCAACGGGATCTATCATGTTTCGAGTGAGCCTATCTCGAAGTACGACCTCTTGATGTTAGTAAAAGAATCGTTTGGACTTTCGATTGACATTTTGCCTGAGGAAGAACCAATTGTTGACAGGAGCTTGGACTCGACCCGATTTAGACGAGCAACGGGTTACCGACCCCCGACCTGGAGGACGATGATTGACAAATTGAAAGAGAACTCCAGAATTTACGAAAAACTGAGAGGGTGAAGGAAATGTTGGACGACAAACGTATTTTGATAACCGGTGGAACGGGTTCTTTGGGACAGATTTTGGTTCATCGATTACTGAAGGGCGACCTTGGGAAGCCTCGTAAGATCATCGTTTTTTCTCGAGACGAGGCTAAACAACATGCGATGCGGGTGGAGTACCTGCACCGCCGTTCAGCAACCGATGAGGTGATCTATCGGAACTTTGAACAATTGTTGGAATTTCGCATCGGTGATGTGCGGGATTTTCACAGTGTCAGCGCTGTTTTACGCGATGCCGACGTGGTGCTGAATGCGGCAGCCCTTAAACAGGTACCCACCTGTGAGTATTACCCTTACGAAGCGGTCCAGACCAACGTGGGAGGCCCAGAAAACATTGTACGGGCCATTCGTGAGCACCATCTGCCGGTTCAGGCGGTAATCGGAATATCCACCGATAAGGCCTGCAAACCGGTCAACGTCATGGGTATGACCAAAGCGGTCCAGGAACGGGTCTTCATTCGGGCGAACCTGGACTGCCCCCAGACACGTTTCGTCTGTGTCCGCTATGGGAACGTGCTGGCCTCAAGAGGTTCGGTCATCCCCCTTTTCCATGAACAGATACGCAATGGAGGCCCCGTAACCCTTACGACTCCTGAGATGACGCGCTTTTTGCTCAGCCTGGACCAGGCCGTCGATACCGTTTTCAGCGCTCTGAAAGAAGCAAAACGGGGGGAAACCTATATCCCCCGGATCCCCTCCGCGAAGATGGTGGATGTCGCCTCGGTACTAATCGGTGATCGACCCGTAAAGACAGTCTTCACGGGTATTCGCCCTGGCGAGAAAACCCATGAGATTCTGGTGTCTGAGGAGGAGCGGTATCGAACAGTTGAGCGGGGGACCTTTTATGCCATTCTGCCGATATTGCCGGAGTTGCGCCGTTCGGAAGAAGTAGTTCAACCCTTGGAGGACGAATACAGCTCAGCACACCATGTCATGGATCGCCCAGGGGTTGAGACCTTGCTGCGAACTCATCGGTTAATGATGGAGGATGTTCCGGAGTGGACACAGGAGTTGTTGCGATGAAAGTGCTAACGATCTTAGGAACGCGGCCAGAGATCATACGGTTAAGCCTTCTCATCAGGAAGTTGGACGTTCGCTGTAAGCACGTCCTCGTCTTTACGGGCCAGAACTTTGATCCCAAACTAAGCGACATCTTTTTCGAGCAACTGGGCATCCGATCCCCTGATTCCCTCTTGAAGGTTCAGGGAGAACGTTTTGGCACGCAGATAGGAGATATCCTGAAAAAGAGCGAGCAGGTGTTACTTGAGGAAAGGCCAGATCGGCTCCTCATTTTAGGGGATACCAATAGCGCCCTGGCAGCAATCGTGGCGAAACGTTCAGGGATTCCCGTCTATCACATGGAAGCTGGAAATCGCTGCTATGATGATCGGGTGCCGGAAGAGGTGAATCGTCGAATTATTGATCATTGCAGTGATGTGCTCATGCCCTATACCGAACGGAGCAGGATGAACCTGCTGCGGGAGGGTATTGCGAGTGAGCGGATCTACGTCACGGGAAATCCGATCTATGAGGTGATTCAGCACTTTGACCCTGAGATTCACCGATCGACCATTCTGAACGATCTTGGTCTAGAGAGAAAGCGGTATTTTCTGGCAACCATGCATCGTGCCGAGAACGTGGACATCGAAATACGCTTGAAGGATTTGACGGTTGCGATGGATCGGTTACAACAGACCTATCGCTTACCAGTCATCATCAGCACGCATCCGCACACTAAGGCGAGGATGAAGGCGTTTGACATCAACCTGAGTAACGACCAGGTCCGTTTCCTTTCTCCGCTTGGTTTTTTCGACTTTATCGCTCTGGAGCAAAATGCAATTTGTGTGCTCAGTGACAGCGGAACGGTGCAGGAGGAATGTTGCATCTTCCAGATACCTAATGTGACGATCCGTGACGTCACCGAGCGACCGGAAACCCTCGAGTGTGGAAGCAATATGCTCAGCGGTGCCAATCCTGAAAGAATCTTGCAGTGTGTGGCAACGGTTCTTGATCGAAAGGGCGGATGGGCGGTTCCTCGGGAATATTTAGCCGAACACGTGAGTGAGACGGTGTGTAACATTCTACTCGGTTTTCAATGGGAAGGATTCCATCGATGATAAAGACTGATGGAACGCTTCCGAAGGTAAGCGTGATCATCCCGGTCTTTAACGGAGAAAACTATCTTCGTGAAGCGATCGAGAGTGTCCTTTCCCAAACTTATCCCAGGCATGAGGTGATTGTGGTAGACGACGGGTCAACCGATGAGACCTGGGCACTAATTGAGTCTTTTGGCTCGAAGGTCTGGGGCATTCGTAAAAAGAATGGGGGCGTTGCGAGCGCTCTGAATTGTGGGATTCAGCAGGCTTCGGGTGATTACATCGCCTGGTTGAGTCACGATGATGTTTTTCTTCCGAACAAATTGGAGCGTCAAGTCGAGTTATTGCTCCAGGCGACGCACTTCAAAGCCTGCTACACGGACTACTATGTCGTTGATGGCGCAGGAAAAATACTTGGAGAAGTTGAAACGCCCTGGTATCCAAAGCATGAAGCCATCAGGGCGTTGTTTGCCAGGGGTTACATCAATGGTTCGACGATGGTGATGGAGCGCTCCTGTTTTAAGACGGTCGGGCTTTTTTCAGAGACGTTGCGATATACACAGGATATTGAGATGTGGCTACGACTGTTAGGGCATTTTGAAATTGGGAGGGTATCAGAAAAACTTGTGAAATGGCGATCTCACCCTTCTCAAGGAAGCCGAAATGCTTACCCTCATCTGGAAGAGACCCAGGCCATGTTTCGGCAGGCTTTCGACAGGTTGGGAGTCGCTGGCATCTTTCCGGAGTACAGTGAGTCCGCTCATGCCCCCCAGACCGTATCAAAGGCATACACATGGTTTGGAGATACGATGGCGTTTCATCGTGCCTGGTATTCTTTTGCTGAGGAGCAGTACAAACGGGCCATTGAAACCGATCCATCCTGGGGTAATCCGGCCAGGCTTAAGAAAATCCTTAATCCGATGTGGCGCACCTTGAGAATGGCTTACCGCCGTTTGCGCGACGGCTTGGGTGAAAGAGTTCATACAGGATGAGACCGAAGATTTTAATTTTACCCTCCTGGTATCCCAGTGAGAGGTTCCCGATGAGCGGGACATTTGTTGAAGATCAAGCGGAGATCCTTGCCAAAACATATGACGTCGCCGTCCTCCATCCCAGGTTAATTGGTTATCCGGAACTCTTGAGTTGGAGGATAGGTCCACGGATTCAGCGAAAGGAAGGCCATGGGTTAAGGGTTTATTCCGAACGCGTGCTTGCACCTGTACCCCACAAATCACGTCTGGCTTATTCCATTTATTACCGAAAAGCCAGGCAGGGCTTTGAAAAATTACTGAACACCTGGGGGAGACCAGAGGTGATTCATGCTCATGTCGTGTTACCCGCCGGCTGGACAGCCCTCCGGCTCGGACAGGAGTTTTCAATTCCGGTCGTGTTGACGGAACACTCAGGTCCGTTTTCGATGCATTTAAAAACAGACCACAGCCAGCGGTTGGTAAGAGAAACACTCTCAAAGGTCAACCGGATGATTGCGGTGAGCCCATTCCTGGCCAAGGAGATCCGGACCTTTCACGATGAATTGGAGATAGAGGTGATTGGAAACGTCATTCGGACGGATTTCTTTAAGCCTAAAGAGACTACGACGGAAAATCTTCCTTCAAGAACGCGCTTTCTGTCGATCGCATCATTGTTGAAAGAGAAGGGATTCATTTATCTTCTGGAGGCAGCTCAGCTCCTAAATCAGCGCGGGGGGATATCCTTCGAAGTGATGATCGGAGGAGAGGGTCCAGAGCGGGATAGGCTGCGACGCCATGTGGAGGTCTCGGGCCTGTCGGACCAGTGTTATTTCTTGGGTCCAATGAACCGGTCACAGGTTCGGGATCAGATGCAACGCTGCGACGTGTTTGTCCTGCCCAGTCTGCAAGAGACTTTTGGCGTTGTGTTGGTGGAAGCGATGGCGTGTGGAAAGCCGGTGATCGCAACCCGCTGCGGAGGGCCTGAGTTCGTGGTGACAGAGGATACGGGTTTTCTCGTGGATGTTGGAGATTCAACGGCATTGGCCGACCTGATGGAGAGATTTATCACTCACGCGATCAGATTTAACCCCGCCTCGATCCGTCAAAGTATCTGCGAGCGGTTTGGAGAGAACACCTTCTTGGAGAAGATTTCTGACATCTATAAGGGTTTAGGAATCAAGGGAGCCTGAGACCTTGGGAGAGCGTGTTCCAATGAATAGTGAGGGTGAAAAATTAAAATTCAATGGGCAAAAGTTAGAATAAAATATGTGCGGCATTACAGGAGCCTACAGCTTTAAGGGAAGCATTAACCCAGATTGTATAAAAAGGATGACGGACTCCCTTCGACATCGAGGGGCTGATGATGAAGGATTCTTGGCAGTGGATTCAAAATCAGGTAAAGTGGTCAGCCTCACCGGGATTGATAGTAAAACATACGGACCAAGGATTGAGGATTTTAACGGGTCCGCAAACCTATTCCTTGGTCACCGGAGATTATCTATCATTGACCTCTCTCCTTCAGGTCATCAGCCAATGTCAAATGGAGATGAAACCTTATGGATCGTTCATAATGGAGAGGTCTATAACTATATAGAAATAAGAAATGAATTAGAATCTTTAGGGCACGATTTTAGGTCTCGAACAGACACCGAGGTAATCCTACACGCTTATGAAGAGTGGGGTGTGGATTGTTTAAGCCGCTTTAACGGGATGTGGGCCTTTGCAATTATAAACCTTAAAACCAAGAAGATGTTCTGTTCAAGGGATAGGGCGGGGGTCAAACCCTTTTATTATCTCTACGATGGAAAACGGTTCTGTTTCGCCTCTGAAATAAAGGCGTTATTGCAAATCGATGATTTTTGTGTAGAGCCAAATGAACAGATCGTTGCGGATTATCTTTTTTCAGGCCTCCTCGATCATACCCACGAGACTTTTTTTAAGAACATTCATCAATTGAGACCAGGAGAAAATCTCTTGGTTGAGGCTGATAAATTGGCCGTTCAAACCTACTGGGACATTGAGGTCAAAGAGGTTCGTTTTCCACATGATAGTGATTATATAGAAAGATTCTATGAACTTCTAAAAGATTCTATCAGGTTGAGATTGAGAAGCGACGTTCCCATTGGCTCATGTTTGAGCGGAGGGCTGGATTCTTCTTCAATTGTATGTTTGGCCAATCAATTAATGTTCGATGGTCGACATATTGATCCGAGATTGGTTGGCGAAAGGCAAAAAACATTTTCTTCGTGTTTTGAAGGCCCGAACTATGACGAGCGAAAATTCATTGAGCTGGTGACTCACCAGACAGGAGCTGAAAAGAATTATGTGTTTCCAAAGGCGGAAAATCTGTTAAAAGATCTTTCGATGTTGATTTGGCAGCAAGAGGAACCTTTCGGATCGACAAGTATTTATGCTCAATGGAATGTGATGAGGCTTGCGAAAGAAAGACAGGTCACCGTCCTTCTGGATGGACAGGGGGGGGATGAGTTGCTGGCAGGATACCTGCCTTCTTTTTACCATCTTTTCCGTCAGGCACGAAAGGACTTCGACATCGGATTGCTGATAAGGGAAGGGAAGGGGTTTCTCAAACATCATCAAAATCTGACGAGGCGCCTTTTCCATAAGACCATAGCAGCGATGGTTCCGAAAAGACTTCGGGCTTTCTTTCCGGGACTGGATCGAGACGGAGGGGGATGGGCGGAAGAGGGATTCAGGAAGAACTATTACCAAAGCATTTCTTGGCCGAGGAAATTCGAACACGAGTTGAACAATTACCTCTATCATGCCTTTCGGTTTACGGTCCTTCCCGGACTCCTCCATTACGAAGACAGGAATTCCATGGCCTTCTCGCTCGAGGCAAGGCTCCCCTTTCTGGACTACCGACTCGTGGAATTCAGTTTCAGCCTTCCAGCGCATCTGAAAATGGATGGGGGAGTGACCAAGGTCGTTTTGAGAAAGGCGATGAAGGGAACCTTACCGGAAAGGATCAGAAACCGGATGGACAAGATCGGATTTGTTACCCCGGAGGCTGATTGGTTCAAGACAACATTAAGAGACCATATCCGTGAAATATTTAACTCAAAAAGTTTTTCTGAAAGAGGCATCTTTAACATTGCCAATGTCCATAAAGCATTTCAAGATCATTGCAATGGAAAAGTGGACAACCATTCGATGATCTGGCGATGCGTGAATCTGGAGTTTTGGCTGAGAACGTTTGTCGACAAAAATCCATCATCACAAAGTTGGAGAACTAGTGGAAATTAAAAGTGAAATGAATCTTCGGAATTCCTTCTTAAATCGTTCCTATATTCTGTCGCTCTGCTTTCTGGTTCTAATCAGCGCCGGATTATATCTGAACTCTATCGATAACCTCTTTACGAATTGGGATGACCAGATGATTTATTCCAATTGGCAGATCAGAAGCCTAGGATGGGAAAATATCTGCAAAATATTTACCTATATCAAAGGGGCGACATATCAGCCCGTTCGAGTGTTGAGTTATGCTTTGGATTATTACTTCTGGGGGCATAATCCATTAGGATATCATATCACCAATATCTTTTTTTATATCCTCACCTGCATCATGGTTTTTCTTACCCTCCAAACCCTTTCATCGAGTCTGAGGGACAAGGCTTCTTCAATTTCCCATCAACGGGTCGCTCTATTTGGGTCCCTTCTCTTTGCGGCACATCCGGTGCACGTGGAGGCAGTAACCTGGCTTGCTGCTCGCAAGGAGGTGCTTCAGGGATTCTTTTTCTTTTTTGCTTTCTATCTCTATCTCAAGGGGAGGGAAGGTGCGGGAAAGAGAAGACTCATTTATTTAGGATTTACCCTTTTTTCTATCCTTTTGGCAACCTTATCGAAGCCCTCTGCAGTTGTTTTTCCAGGGATCATTCTCATTTATGAGATTGCACAAAGAAAAAATAAATGGATGGATTTCATAAAATCTCATCGGTTATTTTTTGGGTTATCAATATTCATCTCTGCGATTTTCACCTTTATTCTCATCAAGGTGATGCTGGATGCCGGTGGGGTTAAACCATATCGAGGGGGGACGTTTTTTAATAATCTGCTTATCTCTTTCTACGCCTTTCTTTATAATATTAAACTGTTGATTTTCACTATAAACTACTCTGCTGCCTACACCATCCCTGTTTCCAATCCCATTATCAGTCTTAAAACGTTCACCTTCGTCGGCATAACCTTTTTGCTAACCGGTTTAAGTATCTGGTCTTTAAAAAAGACAAAAGTGATCTTCTTTTCTTTCTTCTTCTTTCTTGTCAGTTTACTTCCTTTCCTCAATATCGTTCCCATCAGTACGCTTCTGGCCGATCGTTATGTCTTTATCGCCTCCTTCGCCTATGCTTTTCTCCTTGGCATCTTTTTTGACCGATTCTATGCTTATCGGCAAAGGAAATTCTCAGAAGGTTTTTTCAAATTACTTTCTGTCTCGATATTTATCCTTCTCCTGGCCGGATACTCATTTGCGACAATTGTGCAGAATAAGGTCTGGCAAAACAGCTATACTCTGTGGTCTGATGCGGTGGAGAAATATCCTGAAAGCAACACTGCCAACGCACTGATGGGCGTGGTTTATATGGAACTGGGGATGGATGAGGAGGCAGTGAAATACCTTGAAAAGGCAGTCCAGATACTTCCGTATGATTATCAGTCACTAAATAATCTGGGTATTGTTTATGGCAGATTGGGTCAATATGAAAAGGCGTTAAGCGGATTATTGAAGGCTATTTATTTACAGCCCGATAATGATTCGATCAAGATAAACCTCTCCTTGCTCTATCAGAGAGAGAAAAAATATGATGAGGCAGAAAAAGTTCTAAAATATCTAATCAATAAAAATCCACAGAATTCCGCCCTTCTACGCTTCAGGTTAGCCAGTGTATATAAAGATGCAGGGAAGTATGAGTCGGCTCTTTCAGAGCTGATTAAATCCTCAGAGTTAGCCCCGAATATCATCAACCCTTATGAAGAGATGGGAAACATTTATTCAAGCAGGTTGAAGGATAGGGAGAAGGCGATCTATTATTATTCCAAAGGGATTGAAGCGGCTCCCAAAGCCAAATCGAGGGTGGAGGATTTGAGGTGGATGGTTCAGGATCTTCAACGATGAACGATAAACAATGAACGATGGACGATAAAACTATGAACGATAAACAACGAACTTTGAACCATAAAGAAAAAGGATCCCTTTTTCGATTTAGACGGTGGCCAGTGTACATGGCGGCCAAATCGTTCAGGAAGAAAATAAGACAATTGGCAAAGAATTTGCCTGAAAGTGAACGCTATCTTTTAAGAGATCAGATGTCGCGTGCTGCAGATTCGGTTTGCTTGAATACTTGCCCTGTTAAATAGCTTGAGGTTGAATATGTATTACACGTATGTATTGCGGAGCCTAAAAGATAAGAAATTTTACACTGGTTTCACTGCTAGCCTCAAGCTAAGATTTGAGCAACATAAAAAGGGACTTATTGAATCTACTGAAGGCCGAAGACCTTTTGAGCTCATATATTACGAAGCTTGCCTTGATCAAAGAGATGCCATCAAACGTGAAAAATATCTAAAAACATATCATGGAAAGATGTTTCTAAAACGGAGGCTCAAATCTTATTTAACAGGGTAAAAAGGGTCGAATAAATTGTCGGATATTGAATTTAGCAAATACTTGAATACATCAGAAACGTCTTTAGAAGAGGTGGTGTGTTGTTTAGATTTGATTTTGGACGATGGTCATATTACGGACTTGGAGTTTGAGGGGTATTTGAAAGAAGCTGAGGTTTTGGGAGCGCAGTTGATTTCATTTGGGAAGAAAGTTCGTAACGAAGGGATTCGGCTGTAAGTTCATCGTTTATCGTTCATTGTTCATGGTAGCAAAAGTATGTGCTTGACATTACATATTAAACAACATATTATTAATACATATCGTATATAGCATATGGAGGTGTATAATGAGTGTTGTAAGAATGAACATAACGATTCCTAAAGAGTTGGCAGAGCAAATATACAAATTTACTCTGCCCAGGAAAAGGAGCCTCTTTGTTGCCGAAGCATTAAGACAAAAAGTTATGGAAATTCAACACGAAAGAATCGAGAAAGCCCTGGAAGAAGGCTACAAGACCAGAAAAGAGGAAAGCCAATCTATTGCAAAAGAATTTGAATTCCTTGATCTGGAGGGGTGGGATGAATATTAGAAGAGGAGACGTGTTTCTTGCCGCTTTGGATCCGGTTTTGGGAAAAGAAATTTCTAAAACAAGACCTGTCGTGGTTGTTTCGAATGATAAAAATAATGCCTTTTCAGGGACGGTAACCATTCTTCCAATTACCTCCCAAAGTCTCGATAAAACATACCCTTTTGAAGTGGTCCTGCCCACGGGAACAGCAAACCTTCCTAAGGACTCGAAGGTTAAAGCCGACCAAATCCGTACCATCGAGAAATCAAGGATCATCAAGCACATCGGATCGCTCAAACCAAGTGAAATAGTGAGTATTGAAAACGCCATCAGGCTCCACCTGGGAATCAAATGAGACTGATGGGACTTTTGAAAAAAGGGACACGGATATTCTTATGTTGAACGTTGCTTCTATTGTGTTGGGGGCCATCGTCGGTAGTTTCCTGAATGTCTGTATCAGCAGACTGCCTAAAGAAGAGTCTATTGTGAGACCGGGATCTCACTGTCCGAAATGTAAAACCCCGATTCGGTTTTACGATAATATTCCACTGCTTAGTTACCTTTTGTTGAAGGGAAAATGCAGACATTGTAAAGCTCCAATTTCTATTCAATATCCGATCGTGGAGGCCATCACCGCCTTGAGTTCTTTCTTTTTGTTTATAACATTTGGCGTCTCACTGAGTTTTTTTTATTATTTCTCGTTTGTAGCAGCCCTCATCGCCATCACGGTCATTGACCTATATCACCAGATCATTCCTGATGTGATCAGTCTCCCGGGCATCGTGATCGGACTCCTGGGGTCTTTGGTTATCCCCCAGATCACCTTTTGGTCTTCTTTGATCGGAGTGCTTTCAGGGGGAGGAAGCCTCTTTCTGGTAGCGACGGTCTACCAGTGGCTATTTAAAAGGGAAGGGATGGGGGGCGGAGATGTGAAACTGCTGGCCATGATCGGGGCCTTTCTTGGATGGAAAGCTGTGATCCTGACTATCTTTTTGAGTTCCTTCATCGGATCGATCATCGGGATCACGGTTATGTTAATCAAAGGGAAAGATTTTAAATACGCCATCCCCTTTGGACCCTTCCTCGCTCTGGGGGCTGTGATTTCACTTTTTTGGGGAGAGAATTTAATAAGCTGGTATCTTTATTTGAATAGATAGTTTGTGCATAGAGAGTGAGGATATCGTTTAAAGGTGAGGGGACTCGTATCGAAGTTCGAAACACGAGGTTCGAAGCTTGATAAAAGTCAAGTTCGAGCATCCAGTTTTTATATCGAGTTTCGATACGAGTTTCGATAACGTTAAACGTTAGTATTCCTTTTCAGGCAATAGAAATGAAAAAACCATCATGGCTATTTAAACGATTAAATCTCACCCTCAGGACGGAGGTCATTATCAACATCTCCCTCCTGATGTTGGCCGCCATTTTCTTAATCATTTTTACCACATCCAAAGCCAATGAGAAAAATATTATTCAGGAAAAGATAAGATATTATGAAGGGATGGTTCAGGATTTTCAAACGGTTATCGACTTCATACTCAGGGAAAGAAAGGAATCGGGTTTAAACTCTCCCCTTTTGCAGAAAGAGATTCAAGATTTTGTCCAAATTTTCGCGAAAGAACGAAGGCTTTATCTACTGATGGTCATTGATTCGGACCAAAGAGTGATTGCCAGCCAGAAACAGGAATGGGTCGGCACGACTTACAATCATCCACTTTTAAGTCACGCTCTGCGATCTGGTGTCCTGTCTACGGAACTTGAAAAAGAGGGGAGTTTTTTTGCGCCGGAATATAAAAAAATGACCCTCAGCTCTCCATTATGGATTCAGGGAAAGGTCATCGGAGGGGTCGTCATGGAGGTCCCCTTCGGCGATGTGATGAGGCATTTGTTCCAATATCAAAAGATGATTCTGATTCTGATTATCCTGGATTCGATTGTCCTGATTGTTTTCGGGAGTTTCCTGCTTTCCAGGGTCCTGGTGAGGCCCCTGAAGGACCTGGTCCGGTTGACGCAAAAGATCAGTGAGGGCGATTTCAGCCAGACGATTGAGGTGGCCTCGAAGAATGAAATCGGTCAACTGATTACTTCATTTAACAGGATGATCGAACGGTTAAAAGAAAACCAGGAAAAAATTAAGATGCATTTAGAATCTCTCGAGTTAGCCAACGTCAAATTAAAACAGGCCCAGGAGGAGTTAATCAGGACGGAGAAACTGGCATCGATTGGAAGGTTTGCCGCAGGAGTCGCTCATGAAGTCGGCAATCCATTGGGTTCCATTCTGGGCTACACCAGTATTCTGGCCCGCGAGGAGACGACCAGGGAGGAGACCCAGGATTATTTAAAAAGGATTGAGAAGGAAATCGAAAGGATTAATCGGATTGTTAAGGAACTGCTCAATTTTGCAAGGCCCTCCAGATTAGAAATTCAAGAGGTGGAAATCAACAGGGTCATTGAAGACACTCTTTCTCTGCTCTCCTACCAGAAAAGCTTCAAAAATATCGAAACCCGCCTGAATCTTCAACCTGACCTACCCATGATCAAAGCCAATGAATCTCAGCTTTCACAGGTTTTCATCAATATCATCCTGAATGCGGTCGATGCGATGCCTGATGGCGGGGTATTAAGTATTGAGACAGAGAATTATGTCGTTGGAAGAAGCGTGACAGGTGATTTAGAGCATCCCTATTTTCAAAGGCGAAGGGATAACCCTCTGGAGATCGATTACTCCCAACTTCGAAGCCTTAACCCATTCTCTGTTCTTTTTACGAAATTTTCCCGAGGCGACCGGTTGATCAAGGTTAAAATATCCGATACTGGAATAGGGATAAAAAAAGAAGATCTGGAAAAGATCTTTGATCCTTTTTTTACGACGAAAGACCCCGATAAGGGCACAGGGCTTGGATTATCGATCTCACTCCGCATTATTGAATCCTTGGGGGGTGAGGTCAAAGTGAGGAGCGAAGAAGGGAAGGGATCAACCTTTGAGATATACTTTCCGGTTGCATAGAATATATAAGACCGCAAAAAGGTAAGGGTTACGAAGCCCGTTTCGTCAGACGTCAAGCGGTTACGTAAAATGAATAGAATAACAAGTTTTCGGGACTTAGAAGTTTACCAAGGCACCTATAAAGGATGTATTGAAGTAATAACAAGAATTATCCCAACAATACCAGACTTTGAAAAGAACGATTTAAAAAATCAACTCAGACGCTCAGTAAAGGCTATACCAAGATTGATCGCTGAAGGTTATGCCAAAAGACACCAGAAATATGGATTTCAAAAATATCTCGACGATGCCATGGGTGAATGTAACGAGACCATTGTAGGATTAGAACAATGCAAAGATTTGTATGGGGGAAATGTGGACAGTAAGTTGTGCGAGGAGCTCATTGATCTGTACGATAAATCAGGAAGGCAACTCTATAACTTGTCATCAGCATGGAGTAAATTCAAAAAACGCCAAACGTAGCCTTTTCAAAACGAAACGGGCCTCGTAGCCGTAACCTAATGACGAGACCCTTAGGAGGAATTTATGATTCCCAGACGGATTCTCATCGTGGACGATGAGGCGAGTTTTAGAAATGTATTGACGGTGATACTAAGAAAAGAGGGATATGAAGTAGAGGGCGCGACCAATGGAGAAGAGGGTTTGAATAAAATCTCAAACGCTGCGTTTGACCATGTCCTTTGCGATATCCGAATGCCAAAGATGGACGGCCTTGAATTTTTGCGAGAATCTCAGAAGGCCGGAGTAGAGGCTCCGGTCATTATGATGTCAGCTTTCGGAACCGTGGATACCGCTATCGAAGCCATGAAATTAGGGGCTTATGATTATATCTCAAAGCCGTTCAAGCCAGATGAGATCATCCTCACCTTAAAAAAGGCGGAGGAGAGGGAAGGGCTGAGAAAAGAGAACGAACTGCTAAGAAGACAAGTCAAGAAGGAATATAGCTTTGAAAACATCGTGAGCAAAAACGAGAAGATGAACAAGATATTTGAGATCATCAGGAAAGTGGCGCCCTATAAATCTACCATCCTCATCACAGGAGAGAGCGGAACAGGCAAGGAATTGGTTGCAAAGGCCATCCACTATAATAGCGACAGGTCAAAAATGTTCTTCGTCCCGGTCAATTGCGGAGCCATCCCAGAGAATCTCCTCGAAAGCGAACTCTTTGGCCATGTGAAAGGCGCCTTTACCGATGCCATCCGCACTAAAAAGGGGCTGTTTGAAGAAGCTGATGAAGGGACGATCTTCCTTGATGAGATCGGAGAATTGCCCGCTCAACTCCAGGTGAAACTGCTCCGGGTGCTTCAGGATGGAGAGATCAGGAGGGTAGGGGAATCGAAGTCGATTCAAATTAATGTGAGAATTATTGCGGCGACGGTTAAGGATCTCGCCAAAGAGGTCAACGAAGGGAGATTCAGGGACGACCTGTTCTATCGTTTAAATGTCCTTCATCTTTCCATCCCGCCGCTTCGCGAGAGAAAAGAAGATATTCCTCTCCTCATCCAACATTTTATCAATAAGCACAATCAAAACCTGAACAAGCATGTCAAAGAGGTTGACTCAAAGGCCCTCGAATTATTGATGAACTATAAATGGTCCGGAAATGTGAGGGAGGTGGAAAATACGATCGAAAGGGCTGTGGTATTGACGGATGGAGATAGAATAGAGTTAGACAATCTACCTTTTGAGATTCAAAATTTTCAGAACGAAGTTCCAATGGTCTCCATGGCTGAAGAGGAATATTCGGTCAAAAAAGGTTCCAGAATGTTGGAGATGGGGTTAATCAGGAAGGCTTTAAGAAAGACGAAAGGGAATCATACCCATGCGGCGAGGCTGCTTGAGATCAGTCACCGGGCGTTGCTCTATAAAATCAAGGACTACGGAATCGTGGAGAGTTGATTGGATCCTATTTGCTTTGACTTTTCATTTGTCCGGGAGTATAAAGTAAAGGGTATCATAATCGAACAGATACAATTGTGAAAATCTCCCCTCACCCCTCTTTGCCAAAGAGGGGAATTATTCATCCCTTTGGCAAAGCCTGCCTGCCGGTAGGCAGGGGAGGTTAGGAGGGATTTTATAAATCAATATAGCCATTATTAGAAGACGGTTAATAAAATGGGAGGTCTGAAACGAAATCCAATGAAAATCATTTTTGTCCTCCTGATACTGCCTCTTCTCCTCGGAATATTTTCCTGTGGAAGCTCTGAGAGAGGGGACCCAAAATCCAAGACCAATTCGCCGCCTGTGATTAGGTCGGTGACTATTTTACCGGAGAATCCCACACGGGAAAAAGACCTTGGCGTGACCGTTCAGGGCGAGGACCCGGACCGGGACCCCATCACTTACCTCTATCAATGGGTCAAGAACGATGCGGAGATGGTAGGGGAGAAAATGAATGTGTTAAAAAGCGGAACTTTTAAAAAAGGGGATACCATCCTGGTGAAAGTGATTCCATATGATGGCAAGGTGGAAGGAAAGCCATTTTTGTCAAATCCGGTAAAGGTCCTTAATTCTCCGCCGATCATTCAGGAAGTCAAAATCGAACCAAAAATTGCCTCTGCAAGCGAGGATTTAAAGGCGGTCGTCAAAGGATTCGATCCGGATGGGGATTTTATCTATTATAACTACCAGTGGGAAATAAACGGGAAGGTGTTATCTGAAGAGAGGAAAGAGGTATTGGAGCGGAATCGATTTAAAAAAGGGGATACTATCGCGGCTACAGTGACCCCGGATGATCAGGATGTAACGGGTGCCTCCAAAAAATCGGATGCGGTTGTCATATCCAATAGCCCTCCGATCATTGTTTCCTCACCTCCAACCTCTGTAGAGAAATCGACCTATCTCTATCAAGTCAAAGTAAACGATCCGGACAATGACCCCGTTACCTTCGTATTAAAATCAGGGCCAAAGGGAATGGAGATTGAGAAAAATACAGGACTCATCCGCTGGGAGATTCGGAAGGGAGACAAAGGGGCCCACCAGGTAGAGATTGAGGCATCCGATAACGAAGGAGCAAAGAGCACTCAACGATACCTTTTGACTGTTGAATTCAGACCACCTCAGTGATAAAATCTTATTAACATCAACAAAACCAATTGGTTATAAAATAAGTCTTCGGCAAGGGTTAGGGTAAAGACGCCCGTTTAGTAGTTGGGTTAGGTCATCGGTCCTTAACCCTTTGACTTTGCCCAAACGGGCTTCCTAACTGTAACCTTTAGCCCAAAACCAGGGATCATTTTCCATCGTTTGAGGGTGGCGCTCCTGTCAAGTGGGATTGCTATGAAATAAATTCATACCCCATGAGACAATTTTCAGAAATTTGTACGGTTTTTTAAAAGGGGCTAAAGATAACTTGTTGATTTTAGTGAGTTATTTCTTGCCTTGAAATGGCATACTATTTGCTGGTAAAATATGGTCAAAATGAATAAAAAGGGCGTAACTTTACTCGAATTGATCATTGTCATGGTGATCATTGCCATTGGGGCGACATTGCTTGTCCCTGGTATCGGCACCTGGATACCGATCTATCGGTTAAGGGGGGCAACCCGGGATGTTGTATCCACAATGAGAACCGCCCAGATGAAGGCGATTTCAATCAATACGGATTATCAGGTAAATTTCTTGAATGCGACGACCTATGTGCTTGAATATAAAAATACACTTGGAAATTTCGTAGCCGAAGGCACACAGCAGACCCTTCCCACAGGCATTCAATTTACTGAATTTCCTCCCGGAAACAATTTCCAATTCAACCCAAATTCTACGGCTTCACCGGGGGGTCTAACATTAACCAATACGAAGGGAAGCACAAGAAGGATCACTTTAACCACAGCCACAGGAAGGATAAGGGTTGATCCACCATTATAAAAATGGAACCTAATGAACTGCGTCAAAAACCCCTTTACTTTAATTGTCATTCCGGGCTTGACTTAGCCTGCCCCGTACTTGATACGGGGGAATACAGTATTTCTAAGCTGGATTCCCGTTCCCCGATCGTTGTCGAGGACAAGTTTCACGGGAATGACAACTTTTTAGGAATTCATTTTACAATCGAGGCAGGAGAAAAATGCATCTGAATCAAAAAGGATTTTCACTTCTTGAAATTCTTATCGGTTTGGTCATTTTAGCCATAGGCATCCTTGCTATCGCCGGAATGCAGATCACCTCAATGAGAGGGAATTTCTTCTCAGACAATATCATGCAGGCTTCCATACTGGGTCAGGATCGTCTGGAACAATTGAAAACCCTCTCTACTCCCCCTGGTCCAGGAACTTATGTCGATGGGTTCATCCCTCCTATACGGGGAACCAGTTTTTCAAGAGTTTATAATGTCTCGGCTCATCCCAGTCCGGACCTACCTGATAGTATTGTAATCCAGGTTACAGTTCGATGGAGAGATACCTCGGAACATAGCGTATCATTTTCTACAGTTAAATCGCCTTAAAGGGAGTGGTATGAATAAAAAGGGAGTTACATTAATCGAGCTACTTATTGCTTTAGTCATCAGCGCCATCCTCGTCGCTGGAATATACCGGGTCTTCATCTCCACACAGCGCTCCTATATGGTTCAGGACCAGGTGGTGGAGATACAGCAGAATGTGAGAGGCGCCATCAACAAGATGATGAGGGAGATCCGAATGGTCAACTTCGGACGGATTGTCTCTTTCGACGAATCTTCGGGGACTTTTGTTAACAGTATCCTGCCTGTGAATGGATTTGTCACGATTTTAACGACAAGTTCCGGTAGTATTACTGTCGTTGGGGGCTTTAAGCAGATCAAAACCGCGGCCGTCAATCCAATTCCAATTACGGTTGACTCTTTCGATCCCGCCATCCCATCAATTACTTTAAGCAATGCAACCGATGAATTCGATGGGGATGCTCATGGTTATCTATCCATTGGCGGAGAGGGGAGTTTTATTGTTCAAAACCAACCTGTGGGGAGCACCAATGTACTAACCCTTGATAGGGCTCCATCTAACCCAGTAGGACATTTCGTCTTCAAAGTTCAGGCGGTGAGGTACTTCGTTGATAACAATAGAGTGCTTCGAAGAAATGAAAATACAGGGGGAGGCGCACAACCCATGGCCGATAATATAGAGAGCCTTGAATTTCAATACTTAAAGGCAGATGGAACCCAAACATTGATTCCAAATAGCACCACCTCCATTCAGGTCACAATCACGGCGAGGACGAGGGATCCGGACCCCACATACAGCAGTGATGGTGGATTCCGACGGAGGCAGATTGTTTCAAATATTCAATTGAGAAATATGGGGAGGGGGATGGGGGTCCCGCAATAATTTAGGAGTTTAAAATGGCGAAAAATATTCTTAAGAAAAATGAAGGAATGGCTCTGGTTATTGCTCTGGTCATGCTCTTGATTCTGACCATTGTCGGTATAAATGCCATCAATACCACCATCTTTGAGACGAGCCTTTCCGGAAACCAGAGAATCTACAATACCGCATTTTATGGAGCGGATGGCGGGATCGATGACTTCCGGGCAAGGGCATGGAGAGATCCTCAAATCATGGATGGGACCAAAACTTCTTATTCAGAGACCATTCCGGGAAGCAATATCACCTATAATATCACCTCCACATACCTTGGAGAAGTGAATCGCGGAGGGGTCCCCTATCAAACCTTTCGAGTCAATTCAGAAGGAGTGGCTCCAAATTTTCCATTCGCAGGTAGGGTTTCGGTTGAAACGATAGAGGAGATAGACTCGAGCGGCGGAGGAAGTGTATCCGAAGTGAAAAAGTATAATTGATGAGATAGAGAAGGAGATAAAGATGAGCAGACCCATTCTATACACAGCGACATTAATCAAAACATCGCCCGTCATTCCCGCGAAAGCGGGAAGCCAGGAAAACACTGGATTCCCCCGTAGCAAGTACGGGACAGGCTTAGTCAAACCAGGAATGACAAACCGGTTAAGATTGATTTCGTTATGTATCTATATTTTATCTTTTATCCATTTATTGCCTCTGTTGGCCTACGGTCAGGAGGATATTTTCCAGGTCAAAACTCCAAATGTGATGATTATCTTTGACACCTCCAGTTCAATGGACAAGAAACCCAACCAAGCTGATGCAACCTCAAGTAATGTCTGTGTCGATACCTTTGGAAGAATCCAGACAACGAATGGAGGATTACCGCCTTGTGATGCAGGCTACACTCAATACAATTTTGAATCAGGGGCAAACCATCCTTCCAGCAAACTTTACCAGGCCAAACTGGCGTTGAAAGAGGTCATTGAAGATGTAGTTAAAGACAGAGTTAACCTGGGATTTGCTACTTATGCCCAATTCAAAACAGATAAAATGAGAGGCTACTACAAGAGAGACCGCTGGAATTACACCGCTCCCGCCTCTGAATATTGGTACTGGTATAAACGATACTGGAGATTTAACAATTACAGGCACTCGAACTCCAGGATATCATACAGTTCGAACAGTTTTGTAGATGAGTGGAGCACAACCCATACCGGGGTTTCCATTGGCTACGAGTTCTACAGAACCCATACCTTTGACAATTCACCGGCTAACAATGGTTCCACTGTGCCACCTATGAACCCCCCGGGCGCCACCCCGGGAATATACACAGCAGATTTGAGATACAGGGTCAATAACATTGTCTATAATGGAGAGTACAACCGGTATACTTATTATTACGAATCCGATTCCCATGACCACTATGAAGAGGCATGGAGATATATCAATCGTCCCAATAATAACCCAATTGACTGCGATACCGACTTCGGCCCGATCTGGGGCTCCTATAGGACCTTTATATCGACTGACCCCGACCAGGTTGTAAATCCAGTAAAATGGGCATGCTCCGGTCCTTACAACGTCCCAGAAGTTATTGGTGGATTTGGACCTATGTGGACAGAATATTACTGGTTAGAATTCAACGCTACGAGCTGTCCTGCCGAATCTGGGTCGGATAATTTTCCTCCGAATGCGAACCGGTGGACAAGATGGACTCAGGTGGTTCCGGCCAAATGTTATGACTGGTCCACCTATTATTATCCAGCAGATGGGGGAAATAATAAACCCCATATCTGGAGCTATTTTAAAATGAGCGGGTTAAACTGGCCTGAAAATCAACAGCTCCCCAATTATTATCCTTCAAAGGACGGTGGAGGGAATTTCAACAACAACCCCGGGACCTTTGATAACCATTATTTCTTTGTCAACTTCCCGGATGACAAAGAACCTTCATTTACCCCTGCTATCCGAACAGCGAACAGAAATCAGATCATCTCCTTCCTCGATTTGACACCTGTTCAGAGCCCTGAGTCCCTGAGATACTGGACCAAATTGCCTGTCCATACATTTGGAGGAAAGGTAGGGTTGACTTCGAATACCACTGAGTCATTTTTTACACCCCTTGCCGATTCACTCAAATACGCCTTCAAATATTTTAATGACTACATCTACAACTATAATGGAGGAGATCCACCAAGTCAGACATTGGCCTCGCCGGACAGATTATGCCGCGGGAATTACATCATCCTTCTCACCGATGGCCTTGAGAGCGCCCGATGTTTACCATCCGGAACACCCTGCCCGGGCGGAGGAGGAGGGAGTCCGGAGTATGGAGCCGCACCCATAGAGGCGGCTAACCTCAAAACTACTAATGTAAAGACCTTTGTCATTGGATTTGGAACCGATCTGCAAGGAAATGCAACGCTCAATAATATTGCTTCATCTGGGGGAACCAATAATGCCTATTTTGCAACTGATTTGCCCACCTTAAAGCTTGCCCTCGAAGCCATCTTTCAGGCCATTATCGAGACAACTTATGGAAGGTCTAATCCTGTCATCACCAAATCCGGAGACCGTATCTTCAAAGGTTTCTTCGAATTCTCAAGCGATCAATCCTGGAAAGGTGGACTCTATGCATACGATGTGGATAAGGCAACAGGTGGCATCATCGTTCCGCAGGTCTGGGATGCAGGTGAGAAGTTGACGAATGATGGAAGAGGGACGGTCTGGACCTGGAAGGATGATATGGTTGATCCACCCAGACAATTGTTTGATATAAATACCTCCCTTCTTTATCCCCTGGTTTACCCCAATCCCAGAACCGAGGATATTGACGGAGACGGCGCTATAGATGATGACGATGCAAAGACGATCATCGGCTATACCTTAGACCCTAATTTTGACGACAGACCCGGAGGCGGAATCCATCTCCCCGGATATCATAAAGGGCAGAGACCCATTATAAGCAATAAGGGTTGGAAGCTGGGAGATATCTATCATTCCTCACCTGTATTTGTGGCAGCCCCTCCTTTCGGATTTGCAGATAACAACTACAATACCTTTTATCAGAATTATAAGAACAGGACCCAGATGGTCTATGTGGGCGCCAATGACGGGATGCTCCACGGGATTAAGAATATAAAGAAAAACCCATCAGACCCTGCCGACGGAAGGGAACATATTGCCATCATTCCAAAAAGGACACCACTCGGAAAGGTAAAAAAACTGAGATCAGATCACGACTATTATGTTGATACAACCCCCAAAGCTCACGATGTCTTCTTCAGTAGTCTCAATCCACCCGAAGAGTGGCAGAAGTGGAGGACGGTCATCATCACCGGATTAAGGGAAGGCGGTCCTTACTATTTTGCCATTGATGTGACCAATCCGGATGGAGAATCCTACGGTCCGGAGTACCCCAGAATTCTATGGGAATGGACTGATTCGAAGATGGGTGACTCCTGGGCTAAACCTGATATCGGGAAAATAAAGGACGGAGCCAGCACCAAGTTCGTGGCCTTTATCACAGGTGGCTATTCAACGCGAAGCAATGAAGGTAACAGTTTCTATATCATTGATATCGAAACAGGAACCACATTAAAGAGTTGGGTGAATTTGGGAACAAACGATAATAAGACTCCCTCCGGTCCAACAGCCTTCGATGTGAACAGTGATGGTCTGGTTGATTATATCTATTTCGGGGATACCAAGGGAACGCTCTGGAAAGCGAATGTGACAAGCACAAATACGAATGATTGGAGTTGCGATCCACTATATACCCCTCCGTTGGCCCAGAGAAAACCGATATTCTATTCGCCGACAGTGGTAAAGAATAACGAGGGAAAGATTCTGGTCTTCTTCGGCACCGGAGAGGAACTGAACCTCCTGACTGTCACAGATAACTATTTCTGGGAAGTGTGGGACGATAATGGAACGGGAACAATTATCGGTTCGAATTGGCCCAAAGTCTTAACCGGACAGAAAGTTCTATCCTCTCCGGTCGTAGCCAATTATGTCGTCTATTTCACTTCATGGCTCTATACATCGAGCAGTGAATATTGCGGTGCAGGTTCGGGAAGGCTTTACGGTTTTAAGATTTCGAATGCAGGGGTTGATGGAGGGATTGCCGGACTGGTCACGCTCGACAATAACGGCAGTCCCAATCCGGTCACCGACTATGTTGTCATAGGTCCAGGTATTCCCACCTCACTTGTAGTGACGAATGGGAATATCTATGTCTCATCCAGTGTGGATGCTAAAAATATCATCCGTATTAGATTTCTCGGATGGCCTGCGGCGAGAACAAGGTCCTGGAGAGAGGTATTTTAAACAATTGAGCTTAGAAATTTTTTCATACCCCGTAGAAACAATTTTTGCGAAGAACCACTCTCATAAGGGAGGTGATATTAAAAATAGCATTTTAAATCAATAGGTTAAAGAATTTTAGCCGAATGGCATAGTATTTGCTAATAATATAATCAAACTGAATATTAGACCGAAAAAGCCAAACCACGAGCGATTGTGGGGCGGAAAGCCACGGATCCCAGAAATAGCGGGATGGCCGGGTTGCCGAAGTCGAAACGAAGGAAACCGGGTTACCGTGGCTGAAACAGGTAATCCGGTTTTTTTGTGGAGTAGGAAATGAAAAACCAAAGAGGTAGGAAATGAAAAACCAAAAAGGAGTGACATTGCTCGAATTGATTATTGTAATGGTAATAATTGCCATTGGAGCGACATTAATGGCTCCTGGCATCAGCTCCTGGATGCCTCATTACAGACTGAGAAGCGCCACCCGAGACATCGTCTCCACGATGCGGGTTGCCCAGATAAAGGCAATTTCAAATAATCTGACCTATCAGGTATCTTTTGACCCGGGCAATCGGAGTTACATCCTTCAGTATCAGGATACAGGAGGGGGATTGGTCAATGACGGCGATCTCCAGGTATTGAACAACGGGGTTCAATTCGACACGACATTTGCTGGAAATATTGCAATATTTCGCTCAGACTCAACGATAACCGGTGGAAACGTGAATTTGGTTAATACAAAGGGTCAGAAGACGATCCGACTGGCCGGAAGGAGGATTAGAATTGAATAAGAAAGGGTTTACACTTATTGAAGTTCTGGTTGGCCTGGTTATCCTGGCCATTGGCCTCTTGGCCATTGCAGGGATGCAGATCACCTCTGTGAAAGGAAATTTCTTCTCGAGCAATTTGACCCAGGCCTCTGTTCTGGCCCAGGACCGTCTGGAGATTTTGAGAAGCCTGGCATGGGCTCATGCCGATTTAACAGGGGGAACGCATAATGAGGGGACGATCCCGAACACGATCCTTACAAGGGAGTATACCGTCGCTCTCATTCCCGGGACAACGATGCTTGACATTACCGTGACCGTGAGATGGAGGGATGACACCGATCATTCCGTATCATTTTCCACGGTCCGATCTGAGTGAGGAGAAGAGGATGAACAAAAGAGGACTGACGCTTATCGAACTTCTCGTTGCTTTGGTGATCAGCAGTATTTTGATCGCCGGAATCTACCGGACCTTCATCGGTCAGCAGCATACCTATACGGTCCAAGAACAGGTCGTCGATATGCAGCAGAACGTGAGGATGGCCATCAATCAGATGGTGAGGGAGATCCGGATGGCAGGTCTCGGAGGACAGGATGAAACGAAATGGGGCGCGGACGGAATGCACGGGGTCTATAAGAATATAGTCACCCCTTCGGACGATGGGCAATCCATAACTGTCGTGGGCGCCTATCAGGAGATGACCTTTCTTACAGCCAATGCCGCATCAGGAGAGGATCCGCCTAAGATCCAGCTTAACGATCCATCGGGTTTTGATACGGGGGGGCTTAAGTATCTCTGTATTAATGGAACTGAAACCGCCAGGATTAAAAATATCGTAGGCAATGAGATCGAACTCTTCGAACCCCTGAAGGAAAACCACTTTGCAAACGAGCCCGTATTTCGGGTAATGGCTATCACCTATTCCATTGGAGATTTTGAAGGAAAAACCTCTCTGCTGAGAAATGATAATGTTACGGGCGCCCAGCCTTTGGCTGAGAACATCGAACTTCTTCAGTTCACCTATACGCTCGCTGATGGAACGGTCTTCGTGGGCACCGTGCCCGGAAATCGGCGAGACGAGATACGGATGGTCCAGGTAACGATCAGGGCAATGACCGATCGACCCGACCCTGAACTGGGAGGAGGAGATGGTTTCAGAAGGAGAACGCTTACCTCCAACATCCAATTGAGAAATTTATCATCCTTATGAGAAGGAGATGAAATGAAGTCAAAAAGCACTGGATTCCGGGTCGAGCCCGGAATGACAAACCTCATGAGAAATATGTCGTCATGTATCAACCAACAAAAAGGAATAGCCTTGGTGATCGCCCTGGTGATGCTGCTGGTATTGACCCTGGTCGGGTTGAGCGCAGTCAGTATGACCAACTTTGAGACGAACATTTCGGGGAACCAGAGGGTCTATAATCTGGCCTTCTACACGGCGGATGGCGGCGTTGAAAACTTCCGCGGAAGGGTTTCTGGCGGAGAATTTATCTATTCCGCGGTCTCTACCGGTTCGTATCAGGTCACCATTAGTGGAAATCAGTGCAATGTCTCCTATAGCAAATGGAATCGAACCGATGCGGAAGGGGATTTTACGGTCTTTAAGATCCTTTCAGATGGGAGAGCGCCTTTTCCTTCTACGGGAAGAGTGGAGATTGAATCGATTATTGAAGTGTTAACGACACAGCAACCAGGATACAATTAGTTTTTTTTATAAAATACTTAAAATGTCATTCCCGTGGAAACGGGAATCCAGTAATTTCAACCCGTTCTGGATTCCTGCTGGAGTTTATCCCGATGAAAATCGGGGCAGGAATGACGAAAAAACATAGATCACATAGATCACATAGTGTGATCGTTATACCAGGAGGAATAAAATGAAAAGGTTTTTCATAATCGTTTTCTCACTTGCCTTATTCATTCCATTTCAGGTCTCTGCCCAGGATGACCTCTTTCAGGTAAAGACCCCGAATGTGATGATCATCTTCGACACTTCAGACTCAATGAATATGAGTGTTAACGTCAATACTCAGGGAAACAGCGTCTGGACCGTGAAGAAGGGCCCGGATAATGTGACCGAGTATCGGAGAGACGGAAACCATCCCGATAGTAAACTCTACCAGGCAAAAAAGGCATTGGCACAGATCATCGACGAAGTGGTAAAAGACAGGGTCAATCTCGGTTTCTCCACTTACGCCCAGCAGAAGATCGAAAGGCGGAAAGGGCGATACACAAGGGATGAAGAAGTAGTGGTTCAGGCCGCAGTAACAGAGGCATGGCGTCGGTATAAGAGATATTATCTCTGGGATACAACGAATGATGGTTCAAGAAACGCAACGAGCACCTCTTCGAATAGTTTTGTTGATGCCTGGGGAATAACCCGGTCCAATGTGACTGCCCATGCGTCAACAGGAACCGAATTTACCAGGGCTATTTGGATCCACGACAAGGGCGGGCCTCTCCATCCCAAATGGTTGGGAGGAAGTAGTTTCCAAACCACCAAGGCCTATACCATTACCTATCGTGTGACCGCACGGACACATAATCCGGAGACTAATGTCTATACCTTTACCTATGGTCCTGTATCTCCTGCCTACGATCGTTACCAGGAAACGTATATTTATGACAGTTGGAGTTCAACCGCGGTGGTCTGCGGAGCTGACACAAAGAACAACCCATTTCCAAGCCCGAGCGGGAGCTGGAAAACTTACTTTGCGGGTGAGGGTGAATATGTAACACCATCAAATAGCCGGACCGCTGGATGGTGGAACTGTTATGTCCAGTACCGAGCCCCTGTGGCTGAAATAAAACAGACCCAGACAAAGTATTCATGGGCTGATACCACCGGAACATCCTGCGATGCAACAAAGGCTGGAACACCCGTGTGGACACTCATGGGTGGCACCTGCTTTGACTGGTCAGGTTATAAATATGCACCGGAAGGGACGACCAACAGGCCCCATACCTGGGCCTTTCATAAAATTGTAGGAGGCAACTGGAAGAAGGGCGACCAGCAAGATCCTTTCTACCCCGCTCCTGCAGGAGATCCCGGGGTGAATCCCAATAATTTCTTCTTCATCAATTTTCCCGATGACAAAGACCCGAATTTTAAAACTTCGGACCGGACGGTGATCAAAAACAAGATTCTCTCCTTTCTTGATCTGACTCCTGTGAAAAGGCCTGATGCGGCAGAATACTGGACAAGACTGCCTGTTCAGGCCATCGACGGAAAGAGCGGGTTGACCGGCAATACCGAGGCTTTTAATGCTCAGAAACAGACACCTCTGGCAGATTCGCTTAACTGGGCTTTCACCTATTTTGATGATTATATCAATGAATATAATGGGGGTGATCCATCAAGCAAGGAGAAATTCGGCGAGACCCTCTGCCGGGGGAATTATATCATCCTGCTTACTGATGGTCTCGAAAGCTGTCGTTTTAGCGGAGCAACACCCGATTACAATGCCGCTGTTACAGAGGCGGGTGGTCTCCTGGCAAAGAATGTGAAGACTTTTGTCATCGGGTTTGGCGGGGATATTGTCGGGAACCAGACGCTCACCAACATCGCGGTAGCAGGAGGAACGGATAAGGCTTACTTTGCCGCTAACTTTAACGAGCTTAAAGCGGCCCTCGCCTCCATTTTCCAGGCTATTACAGGCCAGTATTATGGAAGGTCTAATCCTGTTGTCACCAGGGCGAGAGACCGCCTCTACAGAGGCAATTTTGACATCAGGGACGGAGACTGGTTGGGCCATCTGATGGCATGGGATGCGGACAAGCAGACCGGCGTTCTTGCCCCTGATTTTGCCTGGGATTCGGGCGAAGAAATCACAAAAGCTGGAAGGGGAGTCGTTTATACCTGGACCGATGCCGGACTGAATCCTGCAAGGAAAGAGTTCAAAGTCAGCGAGTCATCCCTTTATTCAATGGTCAATCCCTTGAGTGAGGATATCGACGGAGACCTCGATGTTGACAATGACGATGCTAAAACAGTGATCAATTTTACCCTGCTTCCTGAGTATGACAGCGGGAAGTATAAAGGGAAGAGGGCGCTCAATGTGGACATCAAGGGGATGAGTTACCCCTCCTGGAAATTAGGCGACATCTACCACTCCACACCTGTGGTCATAGGAGAGCCCGCCTTTTTATTCAAGGATGATGATTACACCGCATTCTACAATGCGAATAAGAACCGCGAGATGATGATCTATGTGGGCACGAATGACGGGATGCTCCATGGATTTAAAAATAGCGATGGGAGGGAGACCTTTGCTATTATTCCTAAAAATCTCCTTGGAGAATTGAAGGACCTGATGGCGACACATGACTTCTATGTCGATGCGAGTCCCAAGGCTTATGATGTCTATTTCAAAGACGAATCGAAATGGAAGACCGTTCTGATCGCAGGTCAAAGAGGTGGGGGAGCCTACTATTTTGCTGTGGATGTCACCAAGCCGAATGATCCTAAGATCCTCTGGGAATTGACCCACGGGAATATGGGTGATACATGGGCAAAACCGGATATCGGCAGGGTTAAAGTCGGTGGAGAGACAAAATTTGCGGCCTTCCTGTCAGGTGGTTACTCCACCACGGACAACAAAGGAAACAGCTTCTACATCGTCGATATCGAAACAGGAACGATCCTGAAAAGTTTTACAGTGGGAGGAGACGCTACGAATAAGATCCCTTCAGCCGTCACCACCTTCGATGCGGATGAGGATGGATATATCGATTACATCTACTTCGGCGATATCAAAGGAACCCTCTGGAAGGTAGATGTCCGGAGCTCTGACAAAAACGATTGGACGCTCTACGAGTTCTTCAAACCTGAGAATCCGAAATTGAGGCCCATCTTCTATCCCCCTGCCGTGGTGAAGAATAACGAGGGGAAGATACTCGTCTTTTTCGGGACAGGGAATGAGTTAGGCTTGACCGCATTGACGAACAACTACTTCTATGAGGTCGAAGACGAGGGAGCCACAGGAAAAGAGAACTGGAGCAAAACACTGGAGGACGGGGAGAAGGTCCTTGCCTCTCCTGCGGTGCTCAATAATGTTGTCTACTTTACCACATGGGTCTATAAGTCAAGCGGAGAATTCTGCGGCGCAGGCGAGGGAAGACTCTGGGGATTGAAGGTTTCGAAGTTAGGTGAAAACGGCGGAGATGCCGGTTTGGTCACCCTTGACACGGCAACAGGGAAGTGGAAGGCTCCCCAGCAGTATATCTCTCTCGGGGCAGGGATCCCTACGGCTCCGGTCGTCACGAACGGGATGGTCTATATCGGAACAAGTTTGAATGCCAACAGAGTGATTCAGATTCCCATTCCGCCGCAGGCTGTGGCAAGGATCAAATCCTGGCGAGAAGTGGTGAGATAAGATTAGGTAGAAAACAAAAGTCTAACGGTAAGGGTAACGAGGCCCTATCATTTAGGGACAATGAACGTTAAACGATGAACGATGAACAGTGTATCATCCTTTTTGTTCATTGTTCGTTGTCCATCGTTCATTGTACGATACGGGCCCTGAACCTAGCATGGTACAGGGCGGGCATCGTTGCCTTAACCTTTTCATAAGATTCTTATTTATGGAGCTGTTGAAGCCTTCTAATTCTCTCCCGAACCTCCGGAAAAGATTGATCCATTGTTAAAACCTGGTTGAAGGTTTCGATGGCCTGAGAAAGCATTCCATTGGCCTCATAGGCGAGCCCCAGATTGAAGTGGAGCCGGGCCAGTTTCTCTTTTGTCAACCCTTTAATCTGAGCGGCTTCTTTAAAACATTGAATCGCCTGAGCGTTATCCCCTTTCTCCAGAAAACAATTGCCAAGCATGATGTAGCAATCAAACTTGATCGCAGGATTCGAAGCGGCCAGTTCAAACTCTGAGATGGCATAGTCAAAGAGTTCCATCTCCTTATAGGCGATCCCCAAATGATAGTGCATTTCCGAATCCTTGTCAGGTGGGGGGGCTTCAGCCGCCTCAGGTAAAATTTGAGATTCGAGGAAAGAAGAGGGAAAGAGATCGGATTTGTCGTCGAAGGGTTTTATCTCTTCAGATGAGGGATATTCAGCGGGAATAGAGAACTCAACTGTCGGCATCGCTTTGGGGATATTCCTGGGCTGCGGTGGGGTATCGAAGTCTTTCAGGGCTTTTTGGGCCTCCTGGTCATCGGGTTTTAACTCCAAGATATTCTGGTAATAGTTTCTAGCATCTCCTGACAATCCCTCCTTGAGATATAACCCGGCAATTTCATGGAGGGCATCAATGTGTTTCGGATTAATTGAAAGGACCTTTTTATAGATGGAGATTGCCCGCGAATTGAGATCTTCTTCCGCATAAAGTCCAGCCAATTTCATATATTCTGTGATCGCCTTCTCATTTTCCCCGTTTTTACAATAGAGATCGCCAAGTTTTAAATAGAGGCGTATGTCTTTTGGGTCCGCAACGATCAGTTTAATATACTCTGCGATCGCCTTTTTAGGGTTTCCCTTCAGGATGAATTTCTGGGCAAGGTCTAATATCTTCTCTTTATCGAACGCCAAAAGGGTCCCTCTTCTTTATAGAATAGTCTTACATAAAAACTTAATCAAAGAACCAGAAAAAGTCAAGCCTTTGAAATTCCATCAGTCTCGTGTATGTCACTCCCGCCCCGTGCTTCGATGCGGAGGCGAAAGTGAAACAGTTCTGGAACGAATACGAAAAGTTAACCCCGTTAGAAATTCCAGAAGGGCATTAAACCCCGCCGGAATTATTCTATAACCTAACCCCGCCGCAGAGCAGTGGGGCATTATTTCTAACGGAGTAAATTATTCATTTTTGTAAGCCTTATAGACATTTCTTTCCCAGTGGACAAATATTGACCATTTTTTTTCCAACCATTATAATAGACATAATTAGATATTGCCGAATTCATGAGACATTCTAAGAGATTAAGTGTTTAAAATATTTAAAACTTTTGGCATTTATTTTGCTTATTAACTTTCCGATAGGTAAACCCCGTTAGAAATTATTCTAAAACCTAACCCCGCTGCAGAGCAGCGGGGCATTATTAACTGGGTAAAAGTATAACTTATCGGAAAGATTTAATCATGGTTAAGAATTTAAAAAAAGTTTTGATCGTTGACGATGAAGAGACGTTGACCTGGAGTATGTCGAAAAGCCTTTCAAAAGACAGGGATAAATACGAGGTGATCATTGCCAATAATGGCAGAGAGGCGCTGAATCAACTCAAAAAGAATGATATCGATTTAGTGATTTCGGATATTCGAATGCCTGATGTCAATGGTCTGGATCTGCTGGTGAGAGTGAAGAAGGAATTCCCCCAGACCAAGGTCATCATCATGACCGCTTACGGGTCTTCGGATGTTCAGAAAGAGGCAAACCGCAGGGGATCGCTCTTTTATATTGAAAAACCATTTGAAATAAATGATATTCGGAAGATCATCATCGATCTGATCGGAAAAAAGAAGGGGTTTCGGGGCAGGGTGGTAGGACTTCAACTGACCGATGTGATTCAGATGAATTGCCTTGGCCGTTTAACCACCGCGTTGACCGTGACCAGAGATGGAGAGAGGGGAACCATCTATTTAAATGAGGGAGAGGTCATTCATGCGGAATGTGGCGACCAGAAGGGAACGGAAGCCTTCTACCACATTCTGAGCTGGCAGGAGGGGGAATTCATTTCCAATATCGGGATGAACCCCCCGATGCAGACGATCTATCAGAATTGGGAGCATCTGCTGGTGGAAGCCATGCGAAAGAATGATGAAAAAATATAGGGGAGGGTTTATTTCCCTGAGACAATCAGGTCAGACATGAATATCATCATCACAAGGGAAGATTTGAAAAAGATCAACTTCTTTTTAGACAAGGTGGTTTCCTCTTCCCTTGCCCATTCGGTCCTCTTGATCGATCGATCCGGGCAACTTATTGCCCAATACGGAAACACCCTGGATATTGATATTCTGTCTCTTTCCGCGCTGACGGCAGCCAACTTCGGGGCTACGGCTGAAATCGCCAAGATTCTTGGAGAGGAGGAATTCACCCTTCTTTTCCATAAAGGGAAGAGTGAGAATGTCTATTTCACCGCTATTGGCGAACATGTCATCATGGTTACTCTTTTCGATGATAAGACCTCTCTGGGTTTGATCCGGCTGCGAATTAATCAGATTGCCGACGAGCTTTCAAATGCCCTCGTCTCGATCTTTAAAGAGACGAAGGGGATTTCTGTTCTGGAGCCGAAACGGCTTTCATGAAAGAAGGAGAAACGGTTTCATGCCCTTTATTAACTTCAGTAAAGACGAGATCCAATGCAAAATCGTTTATTACGGCGCCGGATTCTGCGGAAAGACCACCAATCTTCAGTACATTTATACCAAGATGGGTGAGGACACCAAGGGGAAAATGGTTTCCATCGATACCCGAGGGGATCGAACGCTATTTTTCGATTTCCTGTCCCTGAATTTAGGAAAGATCAGGGGGTTTGATGTCAGGGTTCAACTTTATACGGTTCCCGGACAGGTCCATTACGACGCCACGAGGAAATTGGTCCTGAAGGGGGTGGACGGAGTCGTTTTTGTTGCCGATTCGTTAAAAGTTCAGAGGAAAAAAAACATCGAAAGCCTCATCAATCTGGCGAAGAACTTGGCGGAGAAGGGGATCAGCGTCCGGACGATTCCACTTGTCATCCAGTATAATAAGCGGGATCTGGATGGGACAGATTCTGAGCTCCTTCCCCTTGAAATATTGGAGAAGGACCTCAACTCCATGTTAAAAGTTCCTTCCTTTTCTGCCAGTGCATTGAAAGGGGCAGGGGTTTTTGAGACCTTGCGGGAGATCAGCAAGCTGGTTGTGAAAGATGTTAGCAGAAAGATTATGCTCGTCGATCAACAATTACGATGAGCCCTGTTAGAAAGGATGGGGCGTTAGCCTAACTTCTATGAGAAATTTAAACTTTTTCTATTTCATTCCCGCCATAAATGGCGTAGCTTTCTAACGGGGTGAGCTTAAAGGGGAAATCGATGACAGAGAAAACCATCGCAGAAGAGGATCTGAAAGGATTGGAAAAGGAGATCGATGCCGCTGTTGACCTGCTTTTTGTGGAGAAGGGAGGAGAACCATTGAAGAGCGCGTCGGCCAGCCCTCCTCTAACCGGGGCCTTTCAGGAGATGAAAAGAGAAGTCGAATGGGAAATGCCTCCGTTTGCTCCCTTGACTCCTTCCGCTTCCAGACCCATAGAAAAATTGGAGACACAGCTTCTTTCACTGGAATGGGAGATTACAAAAGAGAATCTTGGAAGGACAGTAGAGGAAGTCCTCGCTCTATGGAAGGGCTTCAAAGAGACTCCGGACATCTCCGCCATATTAAATCGAATGGTCAGGGTATTAAATTACATGATCCAGAATGAAGAAGGGATTCAGCCCCACCTCATTCGATTCTTGCTCGATTCAAAGGAAACGATTAAACTTTTAATGAGAAAAGAGACGGGGGGAGATATCGCCATTTATAAGAAGTTGGGCCATGCCGGCATCGAAGCGAGATTTTTAGGTCTGGAAGAGTTCCACGAGGTTAAATCAAAACCATCCTCTGTTAAGACCGAAATGGATGAGGAGAAGGCGGGAGCCTCTCTGATGAGACCGGAACAGATGGAAAAGATCATCCAGGGGATGGAGTCCTTCTCGGAAAGACTGGACAAAATGATAGAAAAAATGAACCAGCACCTATCCGCTCATGAAAGGCCGATAGAAACTCCTGCAGTATGGCCCGGGAATGGAAGGCATTTGAAAATGAAGGTCACCGTTTTTAAAACAGGCGAGAAATTGTTCGGAGTGGAGAATGAAAAGGTATTTAAACTATTCAAAGTTTCCAGTCCTCTTTGTAAAAAAATGATTCATTTTGGGAATGTCCGGTTAAAAGGGCTTGAGGTGAGGATGATCGATTTAGGAAAGTTCTTTTCCGTCTCTGGAGAGGATCAGGAGGAAGAGAGACAGGTACTGATTCTGAAAGGGGACGAAGAATATAAAGGGCTGATGATGGATAGGGTGTTGAATAGACTATCCGGTCCTTTGGAACAGGCAGGGGGATCCAATGAATATCTCCTGGGGATGATCCGCTGGACTTACGAAGATCTTCCCGTGAAAGTTCCCATTTTAGACTTTGAAAAACTTTAAGAATCGGATCTCCAGATGGATCAGGATAGTTCAACGAAAGCGATTATGAGTCAGGCAGAGAAGAGAGAGGGTGAAAGTTTACGTTTGAGCCAGGCATTGGAAAGCGCCACAAATATCACCGAGAGCCTCATTGAAAGTATCGGAAGCGGCATTATTATTACCGAAATGAATGACACGATTACCTATATCAATCAGGCCGGTGAGAAAATATTGGGTTATTTAAAGGGGGAGGTGTTTGGGAAACCTTTTGGCCTCTTTGGGTTGAATGAGAAGCAGAATGTTTCTTACTCCTTCCTCGATCATCCCGATAACCTCGATACGAGAAGAGAAGGCCGGATGAAGAGGAAAGATGGGGATGAGATACCTGTCGGGTTTACGATCAATCACCACCTGAGTCTGAGCGGCGAAGCCATCGGGAAGATTATAATTTTTCGTGATTTGACAAAGGTCTATCGAATTCAGGAAGAGATGTTAAAGATGGATCGACTTGTCTCATTAGGAAAACTGGCTTCCGGGATCGCACATGAAATCCGGAATCCCCTCGCCGGGATTAAGACCACAGCCCAGGCGCTCGGAGAGGAGATGTCAAAGGACGATCCGAAAAGGGAATATTTAAACCGCATCACGAAAGAGATTGATCGCTTAAATGAACTCCTCAAAACTTTCTTCTCTTTTGCTAAACCCCAGACGCTTCTTCTCGTTCCCTGTCATATCAAAGAGATCATCAATGCCATCATTCCCTTTCTCATCAAAGAGATTGCCGACAAAGGAATCCAATTCGTGGAATCCTATCATCCCCAGCTTCCCAGGATAAGAGTCGATAAGATTCAAATGCATCAAGCTTTTTTAAATCTCTTTTTAAACGCTATTCAAGCCATGCCCTATGGCGGGGAACTTAAAATTGAAGCGAACCCTGTGATCCTCCCTTCACCGGAAGGCTCCACGCAAAATTTTATCAAGGTGGTTGTGTCGGATTCAGGGAAAGGAATTCCCCCACAAATTCTTCCCAAGATCTTCGATCCCTTTTTTACGACCAAACCCAAAGGGATCGGGTTAGGGCTTTCAATCACCTATCAAATTATTAAGAAACACGGAGGAACCATCAAAGTTCATAGTCAATGGGAGAAAGGGACCTCCTTTATTATCAATTTGCCGGAGACATTTGAAAATTGATGAAACCATCCATCCTTATAGTTGATGATGACGAAGTGATGCGAGAAACGCTCTCCGATGTTTTAAAGAGGGGAGAGTATGAAGTCTATTCTGTGGATTCCGGTGGCGAGACCCTTTCAGTGATCAGAAAAAATATCATAGACGTCATTCTTCTCGACATGAGGCTTCCCGATGGGGATGGTCTGGAACTCCTTAAAAAGATTAAAGAATTTGACACTGAAATCCTGGTGATTATCATGACTGCCTACTCGGACATTCAAACCGCAGTTTCGGCAATGAAATCGGGAGCTTACCATTATATCAACAAGCCTTTTGATTTGGAAGAGCTAAAACTT